>Ga0302194_10001432_pt1 | contig 15213 bp, 7 predicted proteins | sample II_Bog_N1_1_FD_200227 | JGI IMG/M metagenome (GOLD analysis project Ga0302194, IMG submission 200227) | Peat permafrost microbial communities from Stordalen Mire near Abisko, Sweden - II_Bog_N1_1 | ecosystem: Environmental > Terrestrial > Soil > Wetlands > Peat | place: Sweden: Abisko, Stordalen...
AAAAAAAAAAAAAAAAAAAAAAAAAAAAAAAAAAAAAAATTCAAACTTTTTTTTTATCTTTATTATTAAAAAAAACAAAAAAAAGGAAAAAATAAAAGGAAAAAATAAAAAATAAAAAATAAAAAAAAGAAAAAGAGAAAAACAGAGATTGGATTATCTGAAAGACAATGGAAGCTGGAAATGCATCATTGAGCACTGAAGAAGAAGATAATGTTAAAACCACCTATTTTTGGTTGATCAATGGTTATGCTAACGCAGGATTAAGTGTACCACCCCCAGAAGCACCCAAACCCAACACGGTTTATTCTCATTACAAAAAACCCGAGTTAAAATATTTGGTATTGGGTGTTGGGTTGAACACGGAGTACATGCGTAATTGGGAAAATTTGCCAAGATTGGATGAATTTAATGTGGTCTACATTGAAATGAACGGCACTCCACATTTGTATTGCAGATCCCTCACTATGTGGTTGAAACCCGCTCTTTTAAATGATGGAACCACAACCCCGAGATTCAAATTTCACGGTAAATTCGCCAAGAGTTTCAAGGAATTAAAAGAAGTCTCGAACTAGAAATTTGGAAAAATGGAAAAAAATTTATTAGATTTTGAATAAATGCGAACGCAATTCAACTTTGAATTTTTTCGTTGTTAAAAAAAAAAATTCCAAAATATTATTCCTTTTTTTTTATCTACATTTTTTGATGCAACCCAAAGTTAAAAAAGGGGTTTAGATGTCTTGAAGTCGCGCTTGAATCCTTATTTACAATTGCATGAATCCTTTTTATGTTCATTGATTTTGACACAATCAAATTCACAAACAAAAATTTTACTTCAGTTATACCTTTTTGTAAAAACTTTTGCATTAATTTCAAAAAATCACGCTCATTGCGCATTTGAAATGCTTTACCATTGATTAGCAAAGAGGAGGGCTTTGCCAAATCATTTATTGTAAAGTAATCATCCTTTTGCATTTTGTAAAAATCAACCATCACCTCACCGCTTTTTTCCTCATCGATGAATGTTTCAAATCCAATGAATAAAAACTTTTTTGTGTTTGGTTTCCTCTCTTTTTGTTCTTTTTCTTTCTTTTTTCTTTCTTTTTTTTCTTTTTCTTTTTCTTTTTCTTTTTTTTCTTTTTTTTCTTCGTCGCTATCAGCATTTGGTTCACTGTTGCCCTCCTCTTCAGTTTCATTCTGACTCTCTTCACTTTCGCTGCCACTCTCGTCACTTTCACTGACTAATTTTTTTTTTTCGCCATATTTCCATCTAATACCCATCACATTCAAAAAAAGGTTGTAAATTTTCTTGATGTCCGAATAAAATTCTATGGTCTCGGCAGGGGCATCGTCGGCCTTATTTTTTCCGGATTCAAAAAATTTTATTACTTCTTTTCTTATCTCTCCAATGAGCACTTCGCTTATAGGCTTTTCAGTATTCCCAACCTTTATGGTTGTGTCCTTTTTGATCACAATTTCAAATGGCTTGTTTCTTTCATAAAAAATATCTAATCTGTCATTTAATTCAACATTTGGCTTTGGATCACCCAGATTTTGGATTAAACCTTCCGGGAATGACAAATTTCCGCTCTCCTCAGCGACTTTCAAATTAACAAGGTACACTGTTTGCCTGATTTGTTCATCAATTACAGGCAAGTGAATCTTATCAGAGATATTAAAATTTACCTGATTTTGGGATCTGACCTTGAATTCTTGTTTTTCAGAATCAATTGTGTTTTTAATTCTCAATTTTAATTTAAATTCAGGGTCGAAGTGAAAATTCAGAGAATCTGTTTTTTCAAAAATCACCTTCTTTTTAATTTCCGGTTTACCTTTTATCTTTTCATTGTTAATCATCAATTCAAAATGGCAACCCGAACAAATGGAGGTTTCGAATATATTGATATGGGGTTCTTTCTCTATCCCAGCTTTGATCTCTTTTTCGAGTGCAATCCCTTGCTCGTTTTTGAGATGATTGTGCATCATTGTGGGTTTGATTTTGGTTATTTTCAAAAGAGCTGTGTTCAAGAAAACGCCATATTCACCTGTGTTTTGGTGAAATGTGATGAACACATTGTCACTCACCAATTTCTCTTGGACCTTTCGTGTAAAAGATTTAAAACTTTTTTTGCCAGTTATCCCCCTTTCACCTTCATATTGGTAATCATGCAAAAAATCAGGTTGGCAATCCAACTTAGAGATCAATCTCAGTGAACACCTCAAAAACATCTGCGGGTCAATTTCGTTGGTCGTAAGGTACCCCTCCTCTTCACTGTGACTCAATTTATACGGGGTTTTTATTTTGGGTTGCTCTCTTCTTTCCTGTTCGAAAAAATCATCGGCATCTGGGCAAAAATTCAAATTCTTCCCAAGTAACATGAAAATGATTAAGATCTCCCTGATCTCAATTGGGATCTCATGGGCCATCAAACCTGTTTCATGGGACCACACGTTATTGATTTTGTTAAAATATTCATCGCTTAAAAAATTCGCAAACCCCTTTCCCTTCTCTATTTTGATCTCATGGGGGTATTTTTTGATTTCATCAAGTTTTAAACTTTTGATGTCAAAATCAGGGATCATGGTGCTATGAAATTGATTAAAAGCCGAGAGATTATCATTAAGTTTCGAAAAAACATGATTCCACAATTTAAAATAAAAATCGTCAACATCTTCCGTGGTGCAACAAACAACCATTTTGGGGGGGTCGCCGTCAACTGGGGCATCGGCCAGTAGCTTGTTTGATGCATGCATCAGGTAGATCGCCAATTTTGAAATTTGAATAAATCCATTTACCCCTCTGTCTTTTATTATTAACTCGCAAAAATCGCTTTCAATCTCGTTTTCATTTTCATTTTCACTTTCACTTTCACTTTCACTTTCACTTTCACTTTCACTTTCACTTTCACTTTCACCCCCTGACTTGTTTTTTAATTCTTCATTTTCTTCTTCGTCGAAAGGTGAGACCATTTCCCTTAAATTGACCCTTTTTTCTTTTTTGGTTTCGGTTCCATTTATGATGTTCAAATCGATTTGCTCATTGAGGTTGTTGTAGACATTTTTGGTTTTCCTGAAATGCCTTATTTGATAGTCAATCTTGTGCAAGTTGATTTCTTTGTTTGCACTTCTGAAAGGAAACAAATAGTTGGTCGTGTTGTCTGTGTGGTATCCATTTTTTTTGATAAACTCTTTATCTTCCAAGAGACTCTTGAAAAAACCTCTTGGGTTAATCTGTTTCAAACTAAAGTTGTGTTCTCCAGAATTTGTTAACCCCCCCACCAGCAACCTCTTTGTCATTCTGATTCTTTCATTCTGGGTTATCAACTTTCCTCCTATAATGGTTTGGGCCTCGATCTCAAAAAAATTAACAAGGGATTCTGCGAGATCATTGTTTAAAACTCTCAATTTTATCTTTCCTTTGAGGGCTTCGTTTTTGCCCAAAAGGACATTTGCGTTTTTCTCAACCCTGCTTGAGATGTTTTTATGTTCATTTTCATAATCCCCCATTTCATTCAAAGAATCAAATTGAAGCACAGGCGGGTCTGGGTTTGGTGATGAGGACATGAATCTAAGATCGGGTTTTGAGATAAATTCTTTTGACAGTTCGATTAACTGCCCGCTGTTTTTGGAGAAATTTTCTGTTTGGTTGGTTAGCATCATCAAGCTCAGATCCATTTTCTTCAATGTTAGAAAATCGTCTTCCATATCATCATCCAAGGTAAATCCACACAACCCTGCACAAATCACATTTTTGTAATCCTCCAAAAATCCCTTTAGTAATTTTGGGAGGCTGTGCACATTTTTGATTACAACCTCTCCATTTAAAAGCCCCCTTCCAGCGTTTCCGTTTGAAAACCAAATGTTTTCTCTGATCTCAAAATAAATCGAGGCCAATCTCATCACCGCAATTGGATGATAATCAATTATTTTTTGGGCCAGGGTTCTGAGTTTACTAGATAATCTTTTATTCAATTCTGAAACCCTCAATTTTTGCTCCTTGTTGAGTTTCGCGGCTTTGTTTTCAAAATAGTATTCAAAAATCCTGTTTGCATCAGTGTGCCAATAAGGCACGTAAGAGGGGACGTATTTGTCACCTCTTTCAGATATCCTTTTTTTCCTTGCTCTATTTAAAAAAAAATCAGGTATCAGCCAGTTAACCTTGGATGGCTTTGTGAGAGTCAGGTTAAGAAATTGCATATAATTTTCAAAACCCAAGATTCTTTGCAGATCGTCACTTTGAACAGGAATGTAACCACCAGATAAGATTTTTTCCATTCTTTTATTTTGCCTTTCAACCTTTTTATTTGCTTTTCGGATCTCATCCGAGTTGGTCCTTGATTCGGGATAAAATCCTTGTATGACATTAACAGAACCGTCATTTTCTCTAGAAAAGTAAAAATCTCCGGTTCTTATTTTGGGTAACCTTTTTATCTCCCATTCGTTTTTTAAGTTCACAAATTCTTTGTGATCTTTGAATTTGATAAACAACAAGTGCTCAGACAAGTTGTTTGCATCAGGATTTATGGTTATGTATTCCCTCATGTTTGATTCGCTGAAGAAGTTATTTATCAAATGAAATAGATCGGCCACATTTGGAAAGGATTCAAAGATTTCCTCTTGGCGTTTTATTCTTTTTTTTTCCTTTTCCCATTTCTTTCCTTTTGGGTTTATTTCTGTTTTCTTTGTGGTTTTAATCACCCCGCGGATTTCTTTGACAATGTCTTCTAGTTCTATCAGATCCCCCACCGAAATGGGCATGAAATCACGGAAAAACGAAAAATTTTCATAACCCAAATTAAAGGTTTCAGAATTAGAGCATCTCAAATATGAAAAAACATCAGGGGTGAAATTCGTATCCCAAAATGATCTGGTGTGTAACCCGTATTGCGACTTCCTTGATTCCCCTTCCTTGATAACGTTTAAAAAGGTTTTTGTTTCGGTCAAATTAAACAGGGATTTTAGGTAATTTAGTAATCCGTTGTTGTTTATCTCTTCGGGGGTTTCTCTTTTGAAAACCTCTGAAAACATCGAAATTGTTGCATTTGAGAGCCAAACATCCTCTTTCACCCTTCTCTTGTTTTCCTGTTCCAAAACAGTTTGGATCTTGGTCGTTTCCTTTTTTTTCTCTGATTCTCTGTCAAAGGTTGTTTTCCCGATATTTTCAATATCAGGAAGTTGGGATATTTTTGGATAAGCCACAAATCCAATTTTGTGGACCTCTCTCAATTTTATGGTCATCAAATTGGGTTTCTCTATCACCATTGGTTTTTCGTTTTGCAGAACTGGCTCCTTGGGGATGGATTCAAAAAAACTGTCTGGGGTCTTGTTAATATTTTTATCGGATTTGTTGTCATACCCTCCCAAATTCGAATACATGAATTCTCCATCAGATTGATTTAATCGTGCGCTGGATGACTGGCCAGATGATGACGATGAAGATGACGATGAGCGCTGATTTGATTTCAATTTTTTTTTGCTTTTTTTACCGGTCTCAACAAAAGTTTTGCTTTGGTTGCCTTTATTGGTTTTTGTTGTCTTTTTTTCTTTTTTTTTGATAATTTCACTTTCTTCCCCACTCTCATTTTCACTATCTTCAAATTCGGACTCAGTGGGGATTGTGTCACTTTCTGAAAAATCACTCAAATCATCTTCAATCTCCTTAAATCCCTTGTCCTTAATTAGAAGTTTTTTACCCTTTTTGTTTTTGTTTTTGTTTTCTCTTTCCGAACTTTCTTCGGACTCATCCTCAGTTTGCCTGCCCTCCTTTTGGTTTCTTATTTTTTCTTTCCTTTTTTTTTCCGCTGCATCTTTCCATCTTCGGTGTTTTTCTTTCACCACTTCAAACTCACTATCAAAATCCAATTTCAGATTTTGGGTTCTCAGATCCAATTCAGAGATCTTCCTCAAATGTTCCCTTTTAATTTTAAGATCTTCAAATTGTTTGATCAATTTTTCAAGGTAATTGCCCTCTTCGACCAATCCATTTCCCTTGAGATCTTTGGCTTTCTCCTTGGCTTCGTTGAATCCTGCTATCCATCCCTCCACACTGATCAATCTATCATCCGAGAGAAAAAAACTTTCTTTTTCAGTCACAGAAACTGGAGCCACTGGCGAAAACTCAAAACCAAATAACAAGTAAAATGGATAGGTGAGTGAAGAGGCCACACCCACTCCGGCCTCAAGGCCATTGCAAACCCCGGGTTGGTAAATGGTGTAATCCAAAACCAACCCATTCTCCTTAATTAAATTGTCTGAGATCTCTTTTCCCAGAGATTCAATTTGCTCTTCATTAAAAGATTTATCCAACAAAAAATCATCTTGTTTGTCTATTCCATTTTTGTCATGTTCAATTTTTTGTTCGAGCTTGAATCCAAAATCTTCTCTCTTGTCAACCAAATTCCCATAGATGTTTAAAAAGAGGGTCTTCCACCCCATGCGTTCCACCCCCATTAAGGTGGATGCTGAGACTCTCCAGCTCTTTTTATCGTCTTTCCAATAGGACCAAGTGGTGTGAGTCTCTTGGATGTGCTTCATCAACAATTCCACTAAATGATTGCAAAGAATTTGGTTTTTTAAAATCTCCCTGTTATGGGTCCCCATCAAAACGGCAATTGGGGAAGAAAACCCCTCATCTTTGCAAGCCTTTTCAATCAGTAAATCAAATGGGGTGGGCTCAGGTCTAATTATGTCCACTCTTTTTTTAATGTTCAGATTAAATGCAAAAGATTTTGATGTTTCAATTGTCTTTTTTTTGTATATTTCATTCATTCTATTAAAGAACTGTGGGCAAAATTTGGGGTAATTGCCAATTAAATTTTCCGCGTCTAACATTTCATTTATCTTATCGTCAAATTCGGGTGATATTGCAAATTCGGTGGGACTGCCCCCCTCACCTTCACTTTTTGACGGAAGCAGATTTCTGACCTTTTCTTCTCCCAGCAAATTAACCAAACCATGGAATTCCGGAAAAACATCCCATTGTTTTATGGATGGTAAACCCCCAACAAAGATATGTTCTATTGGGGCAAATGGCCTGCTAAGGCCTTGTATCTTGGTGGCCCTTTCAAGGGCAGAATAAAAGTTTTTTGTTGGGTTTTTTAAAAAGGTACCCTCACCCCCAAAGCGGATCTGGCTTATTGATTTAAGTCCTCTTTCACACAGATCTGTGATTTGCTCAACAGTCATGTTCCTGAAGTCTTGTGTCGCCAACAAAGGATTGGATTCAAAACACACCACCTCATGTCTGGTGAATGGCAATTTTGTTGGCCAAAAGTGAAAGTTCTTTTTTGAGTTGGATTTGCTGTCTTGCAAACCCAGTATATTTAGGGGTGACAATCCCCTTTCAATCGTGAAAAATCCTCTATCCTCTTCATCACTCGCCTCGTTGTAATCATAGACATTGGTCATTTGCTCGCTCCTTTTTGCTTTTTGCTTTTTCGCATTCCTTTGTTTGCTCATTTCACTTTTTATCCAATTTTCTTGAACAGCGTTTATTAATTTTTGACTCGGATTTTGCCCTTGATAATAGGATTTGCCGTAATTTGAAAAGGCAGATTGGCTTTCATCAATTGAGGCCATCGTGCAAACCCCGATTTTGTACTTCTCTGAAAGTTCCATTGAGGCGTGGTGCCACAAATAAGGCAGGTCCCTTATCACCTGTCTTTTTGTTTCCAATTCCTCATTGATCACATCTTCGGCTTTTCTCTTGGCCTCAAACAATTTTAATCTGGTTTCTTGTTTTTCAAAACTTTCTTTGTTGGGGGTGACAAGGGAGGAGGTGGCTGATTCTATAGTCCTCAATGGAGAATTCATGGCATTGGAGTATTCCAAAATGGCCCATCTGTTCAGAGAAAGAAGTAATCTAAGGTGTTCATTTTTCGAATCCTCGATTTGTAAAAGCGGACCTTGGTATCTTTCTTCTCCAGTTAAGGGGAGAGATGGATCATTGTTCTTGCTCTCAGCATCTCCCATCCTTTTGTCATATCTGCTGACCATATTTTGGATGTACTCGTTAAAATCTTGTAATTTTTCCAATCCTTCATCGAGGATCTTATTTCTTTTTATCAAACCTATTCCCGTTTGTCTTTGCATGGCATCCATGTCAAGCAAAGTTTGGTATTTTTCCAGATTGCTGGATAATGGAAAAACCTTAATTGAGGGGATGTTTTTTTGTTGCTTGATTGACAACTTGATTGAAACAGAGGGCACAAAAGAGGATTGTGGCAAATTGTTTGTTTGATTTTTTTCAATGAGCTCAAAAACGGGTTGCATGCACAATGGGTACTCACAATTCATGTCCACACTAAGACCATCTGGGGTGTGGATCTTTAATATCTCATAAATGTGTTCAAACCATAAGGCCCTGTTGGCGAAATTTTTGATGAACTCCTGTCTCACTTTTTTGTTTTCCTTTTGAAATTTTATTAGAGTTGAATAATCATCGGATTCTCTCTTGACTTCTTTTCCTTTTTCTTTTTCTTTTCCTTTTTCCTTTTTTTTATTTTCCTCTTCTTCTTTTTCCTTTCTTTCTTTCTTTTCATTTTCCATCTTCTCCTTCTTACTCATTCTCTCCTTTTCTTTATCGGCCATTACAATTTCCTCCACCTTTTCAATTTGCCTAAAGCATTCCAGCGTCCCATTGCTTTCAAATATGGAAGGATCATAAAATATGTAACTTGAAAATAGGGTTTGACCAAGACGGTAATAAGGGATCTGTTGATTCAAAACCTTGTTGAATGCGGTAATTGTGGACTTGATCTCCATTTTGTAAACGATCCTAAATAAAAATGGCTTAATGGCTTCAAAATTGATAGACAAGATCCCTCCAGCCTTTTTATCTATAATCTCTTCTACCAAATTGTTGTTTCCCATTTTCACTAGCGCGATTATCCCATGGTTGCAATCGAATTTTAAAAAGGACATCAAATGAGATCCAGATTGGTTCAAAAAGTTTCCAAGGCTTCTAAAACCCTTTATGGCTTCTATGTAAAATTTAACAAAGCCGGCCCTTCTGGTGTTTTCTTCTTTGACCATTCTGTCTTTGTCTTTTCCATTTTTAAAAACCGGATTATTTGAAATCTTTTGCAATCCCGCCTTGTTTTTCATGACAACATCCAAGTCCACTTGTGCATTTTCTTTGTAAAATGTTTCAATATCTTCTTCTTCTTGTTCCCCGCCTTTATTTGTCCCGATCCATTCGTTCTTCGATCTCTCAAAGGCCATGTTCAAAATTTTGTAAATAGTTTCTTTGTCATCTCCAAAATTTAGGCGGGTGTCTGAAGCTGAAATCAAATCAAATAAAAAATGAGTGAGGATCACCGTCCTATCATTTCCTAAAAGCAACTCGATTTTTTTTGATCTTTCCAAAAAAGTCTTTCCATTCAACGAGGTATTGAATGTGCTTTTTGAAACCCCGGGTACCCAAACCCAAGCCCAGCCGTTTGCAATTTCGTTTCTAATGTCCATCCTTTCCAAGATGATCCCATTTGGAATAAGGTTTTTATCTTTTTTTATTACACCAAGGGGTCTGAAAAAGGAACTCACCAATCTTGAATTGAGATGATATCTCGGCTCCACTGGGATGGTCCCCATGAAAGAATAAATCAATTTCAATTCATTCCATTTTTTCTTTTTTATTTGTGCGACCACCCCCTCAAATGTTTCTTTTGTAAAGGCGTTGTTTAAATCGAAATTTTCCAAAGCTCTGGTGTCAAAACCTTTACCATCCGATAGCAAATTGAAGGAGGCCTTTCTCAAATTTTTAATCACGGTTCTTCCAATGAATCCCCATTCGCTCACACCATATTCCAAAGCTGCTATCTCTTGACATTCTTGCCAAAGCCCACTCTTTTGCGAATTTTCAGGCACCAGTGATTTGCTGGATTGCCCACCAATACCGACTACAAACCCACCAGTTTGATTTGCAAAGACATCTCTCGGGGCTATGTAAGATGGAAGGTCACCACCAAATTCCATTTGATTTTTTTTTTTTTTTTTTTTTTTTTTTTTTTTTTTTTTTTTTTTTTTTTTTTTTATTTTTTTTTATTTTATTTTTTTTGAATTTTTCTTTGGATTTGAAAAAATTTAAAGTTACTTTATTCTCTTTTTTTTAAAACAACACACGAGAATCTGAAAGAACAAAAAATACATTGTCATCATCAACTAAATCACTCACGTTTATCTCTACATTGTATCCAACACCCATCTTCATGACAAATGCTTGCCTGTTTTTAATCAAGATACTTTTAACTTTCGTTTTTTCTTTTTTTATTTCGTTTTTCTCTTCGTCTTCTGCAATTTTTGTCTTGATTTCAACAAGTCGTTCAAAGGTCTTCGCCAATCCTGTGACTGTTGGGTCATGATAAACTGGAGTGAGTTTCATCTTATTTTTTTTTTCAATGTTGAATAATAATAATTCTTCGTCGTCTTTTGACCAAGAGTTTTGCTCTTTTCTTTTTTCGATTTCAAACTTCTTTGATGTGACAACATTATTTTGGTAAATGCTGAGTTCAATTTCAACCCCACTTATGCAAATGATTACAATATATTGGTGGTAATCATCGATTGCAGAATATTCTTCGGTTGATAAAAATTGAGGAACCCAAGTTGCGATAAGCAAAGGGAGATCAGATTCAGTATATACGGACATGCAATCGGAATCGTATATTTCCTTATCGTTGTGAATTTCCCAGCCACTTTCTAATTTTGAACGCAAGATTTCGTTTTTTTTCATATTAAATGAAACGCAGAAAGTGGAAATTTGATCGAGAGAGTCTTCCAACTCATTTTTTGCAAAAAAGATATTGTGTTCAGTTTTTTCAATGTCGTTTTTTCGGGCTTCTGCTAAATCAGTTATGGTGTTATCGTATGCACTTTTGAGATCCTCTGTCCCTTGTTTGCTTAGAAATTCTTCTTTTAGATTTTTCAAATCAAATACATCGGCTTTAAAATCCCCAAGATTTGAAATTGGGCCATTCAAATTTGGAATGGTCTCTGTTCTTGAATGCACCAAGTCGCCCCATTTGTTAGCAGGTGCTTTGTTCATTTCTCTCTTTGGATTTTCTTTCACTATTAATTTTTTGTTTTTTTTCAATTTTTTTTTGTTTTTAAATTGATTTTTTTTTTTTTTTTTTTTTTTTTTTTTTTTTTTTTTTTTTTTTTTTTTTTTTTTTTTTTTTTTTTTTTTTTTTTTTATTTTTATTTTTTTTTTATATTTCCAAATAAAGTAAAAAAAAAAATACAAACCACAAAAAAGGAGAAAAGACAAAAAAAAGAGAAGCCTCATTTGGCATAACAAACTCCATTATATAATGGATCAACTCTTTCCCTCCTCAAAAAAAAGAACATATTTTTTTTTCGTAAGTGAAATCCAATTCAAACCACAAAAAAAAGAAAAAAGAGAGAAAAAATAAAAAAAACAAAAAAAAAATAGTAATGGAAACAAACAACGATTCGCAAAAAAAAGACGACAACGAAGAACAAGTTTCGGGCGCAAATAAGGACCCAGATGTTGATTCTGACTCAGATACTGAATTTGGATTCGATTTCGATTTCGGTATTAAAGCAGCCAAATTGATAATTGGCATCGAAAATAAAAGAATACAAAATGAAGAAATAAAAGAAAAAGAAACAAATGAAAAAGAGGAAAGGGAAAGAAAAAGAAAAATGGAAATGGAAATTGAAAGAGAAACACAGAAGCAAAAAATGAGAGAAATAAAAGCAAAAGAGACCCAAAAAGGAGGACCAAATCAGTGCTGTCCATCTTTCAATTTTACTACCTCATTCGATTTTCATTCCATACCATTTATCAATCAATTTGCCATATTTCAAAAATTTAACGAGTGTCTTGAACTTCTTTTTAATTTGACGTTTACAGTGAATATGAGCACAAAACAGGAGAGAATCTCCTGTTTCAAACAACTTTGTGATGATCACAAGCCATTCATTGTTCAAAAACTTGGTGAGATTTTCATGAAAACAACGTACCCATTACTTGCTGCATTGATAAACGGTGATGTGGAAATCTTCGATCAAATAAGACGCATGAACGTGACCCCGTTGCTTTTCAAAAATTTTAAAAGGGACAGTAACCCATTATTAATTTTCTTGAGCCTCTCCAAAAGGGACAACCTTGAGAATTTTAAATTGTTGATGGAGTATTTTGACAATCTAGAGGATGGCAAAAACCCTGATTTAAGGTTCACAAAAGGCATCTACTTGAATGCCTTTTCAGGAGATAATCAAAATGTCTTGACCATGGCCTTTGAAACAAACAAACCCAGAATACTCGAATACCTTTTTAAAAGGAAAGAAATCGTTTGTAATCTGAGATGCAAAGGTTTCCTTTTTGACAAGATTGGGGTAATGACAAGACTGCTTTTAAACAAAAGTGATGCATTTTTGACCAAGGTTTTGATATCGAATATCCACAGGCTTGACACAAACACCATGGTGGATGGGGAAAATTTTTTGTTAAACAAATTAGTTCAAGAGAGGAGAAACGACTTGATTAGTGCCATAATTGAAAATGAGAAATTGCAAAAGAAAAAATTGGGCATTCAGTTAAATGAAACCCATTTCAATGTTTTAAAATTTTTTGAGAGTAAATTCAATCTGGTAATCGGTGAGATCAGATTAATTGATTATGCCTTTTACAATGGAAACCTTGATGCCATTCTCAAAATGGCTTTAGAACCCGGTATAATTTGTGACTTGTGCCCCAAATACACAACCAATAATTGCAAGAATTTACACAGGGAACTAAACAAGGAATTGCTTTCTTTAATTCGTTTAATTGAACAATATCACGAAGAAATCAAAAAATGTGATACTTTAAACAAGGCATTGCTAAAAGGAGAACCACTTGAAACCCCTCCACAACGTCAAGACGCAATTGACCTAATCCATTTTGGAAAATACGCGGTTCCGATTTTGTTGCAAACTTCATTGAGGTTCATTGTAGGATCTTTCATTATCTACTCTGTTGAATGCAAAAGGAATGCTCCAACCCCAGAGATAATAATTATCAACAGGAAGATTACCAGAAAAAAACAAACCTATTCCCCAGTTTTGAAAGATCAATTGAAAATGGTATTTAAATTTTGTTCCAAGCTTGCGGTTCCAGAACAAGTCTATCTGGCTTCTAAAATAGCCAACTTTGTCTCAAAATTGGAGGTTGCAGATACAGTAAACAAATTCTATCAAGACATTGTAAAGGAAGTGAAAAAAATAAAATGAAAAAAGGCTTTGTTATTTTTTTATATGTATTTTTTATTTTGTTTTTCTCTTCATCTTTTACAAAAAAAAAAACTTTATTGTTTTTTTCTTTTTTTTAGCAATGGTCAACCCATTCCTCATAGATGTTTATTGGTGTATTCAAAGCGTTAGAATATGGACAGCAGCCATGAGAGCTCCAGCTTTGAACCAAATAGTCTGAACTTGAGGCTACCAAATTAGGGTAAACTTGAACACTCCCAATTCCGCAAACGGTTTGGTTTCGCAAAGCTCTCTGGATTGAATTACAACTAAAAATGCATTGACAAGAATTTAAAATCAAAGGTGGGGTTGGTGTTGGAGATGAGCCGCCTCTTTTTTCCTTTAATATGACATTCTTTTCACTGATTTTTATCAAACAGTCATTTTCACCCGGTCCAAAGCAATACTCTCCACATTTTGAATGGCATTTTATCAATTCACAATGACTCCCCGTGTAACTGTAGAGACAAGAGCATTGACCCTTTATGCACAACCCGTTATTTTTGCAATCTGAATTGACAACGCAATTTGAAAATCCAATTTGAAAGAAGCAAGAAACCAAAATCAGGATTATTAATTTCATTTTTGAGTTTATCTTTTTATCAAAATTTAAAAAAAAAAAAGCGGGGATTGCATCTCAGTGGAGTGAGAAGCAGCAAGCAAATTGTTAAAATTTGGGAAACCTCTCATTAGAGTTTTTTTTTCTCTCTTTTCTGGTTTTGTTTTTGTTTTGAAAAAAAATTTCAAGAAAAAAAAAAAAAAAAAAAAAAAAAAAAAAAAAAAAAAAAAAAAAAAAAAAAAAAAAAAAAAAAAAAAAAAAAAAAAAAAAAAAAAAAAAAAAAAAAAAAAAAAAAAACTCTAGAATTTCTCATTTTTTATTTTTTTTCCAAAATTCAATTTCAACAAAAACAAAAGAACAAACAAACAAAAATCATCCTTCAATCTCCTCAAGCTTCTTCTTGAGGTATTCAGTGAATTTCTCGGTGGTTTTCCGAATTTGACAAAATAGTTGGTCAGTTTTATAAGTAAAGAAAAAATAGGCTTCTCTTAAAATGGCCTCATCAGAAAGTTTCAGCAATTCATTATGCAATTCCTCTTGACGGTCAACAACGTCTTGGATGTGGACGGAATTAATTTCTATAAGATTTTTCCATTCATCAAATTTCTTTTTGGCAGCTTTGATATCAACTTCAGCAAAGCGAGGGTTTTCAAAAAAGTAAATGTCTCTTCCGGATTTAACGTACTCACTTTCGATCTTGTTCAAGTCTTTTGGGATCTCATCACCGTTTATTTGACCAAATCTATAATAAACATCTCTTGTAAACTTGAATGAGGTGAATCTTTGGTCGGTGGGTTCTAAACCTTTTTTGTTTTTTTTTTTACTTTTTATTTGTTTCTTAATTTTTATTTAAAAAAATTGAAAAAAAAGTAAAATTGAAAAAAAAGTAAACCTTCAAAAAGAAGTTCCTTTGCAGATTGACTCAAAGCCTCAATTTCCCCAACTCTTTTGCTCAAAACTTTGATGATTTTGCGAACGTTTCCTGTTTTATATTCATATTCAGAGTGAGAAGTCTCAGGTTCACGCTTTCTCTTTTTGTCTTTTCCAAGGACTTTGATATTGATTTGGATTTCCATTTCTTTTGTTTGATTAAGTAAGTTTTTTTTCGACTTTAAAAAAATAAAAAATAAAAAAAAGAAAAAGGAAAAAAATGAAAAAAACAAAAACCTTTTTTTTTCTGAAAAAACTTTGAGTAAAATTTGAATTTGCCTTTTTTTGTTGGAAAAACGAAAGAAAGACGAAAAAAAAACAAAAAGTATTTATGCAAAAAAAACTTTGTTTGTTTATTACCAAATTTGGCATTTTGGAAATTCAAAATTTCCAAAATGAGTAATTTCAAAAATTTTAAAATACCAAATTAGGTAATTAAAAAAATTTCAAAATTTCACAACCAGAAAAAAAAA
>Ga0302194_10001474_pt1 | contig 15016 bp, 8 predicted proteins | sample II_Bog_N1_1_FD_200227 | JGI IMG/M metagenome (GOLD analysis project Ga0302194, IMG submission 200227) | Peat permafrost microbial communities from Stordalen Mire near Abisko, Sweden - II_Bog_N1_1 | ecosystem: Environmental > Terrestrial > Soil > Wetlands > Peat | place: Sweden: Abisko, Stordalen...
TAAGGGCGAATGGATGGGGCGAGAGTCCGCTGCGGCGCAGGGCCGGGTTGGCAACCAGCGCAAACAGATCCGCCTGCGGAAACACGTCAACCAGAGCCTCAACCACGCGCTCGCCGCCGGTTCGGCCAACAAACCAGTAGTGAACGATGGCGACGCGGAGCTTTGATAACGACGTATCGGATGCGAGGGCAGTCTGCATGAATTGGCTACCTTCTTGCGCTGACTATAGCAAGTGTGGCAGTGCAGTACAGGTACATAGGAATAATTCGCATTCGCTGGGAAGGAATCTCACCCCAAGTAAAGTTGGTGAACCCCCCCTCCGCCCAAATCTGATGGAGGGTCGATTGGGAAAAGAATTTAATATGGCCACCATCCCAGAGCGGCCCATGATGTTGATCCCAACGATTTGTTAGAGATAAGAGCAGATTGCGGAGATAGCTCCCATAATGCGGGGTACCGCACACAATCGTTCCACCTGGATTGAGGTGCGCGGCGGAGAACCTCACCAGTTGCCTTGGTTCGTACAGATGTTCAATTACATCGTTCGAGTAGACGAGGTCGAACTTGCCAAGTCCCAATGCCTGGGCGTCGTCATAGCAGGAGGCTTGAATGACCGTAAGCGACGGGAAAACGCGGTGAGCCTTCTCAATTTCCTCGGCGACGGGTTCGAGACCTACATAGCGAATGCCCTGCTCGGCAAATCTCGCGCCAAGTTTGCCCGCACCTGCGCCAATTTCTAGAACTGAAGAAGGGTGGCAATTCAAGACGACGGAACACATCCGTTCGTGAATCGCCTCAGCATTTCGTTCGGCATGGTCGGCAAGGTTAGGCGCCGCATAGACAACCTTATGCACGTCATTCCCCATGATTCAGTAGATATCCCTTCCAGAGTTGATCTGGTTGAAATTGTACTATCAAAAGGATGGTTTTCGGTGAAAAACGTGGTTCCGTCGGCTCACGATTTACTCTTCATGGGGATTCCCGAAACGGGTCGGCTAGGATAAGACCTATGCAGATTCATTGGCGGCTTGCCAAGAACGCGGTTGCGAATCTAGGGCGTGGGAGTGCAGCTGCCCTTGTCGCTTTGCTTTTGCCGCCAGTACTCGTCCGTCATATGACACCGGCATCCTACGCCGTATGGGTTCTTGTGTTGCAAACCGCCGCCTACGCCAGTTATCTCAGTTTCGGCCTGCAAACCGCCATCGGTAGATATGTTGCGTTTGCCAAAGAGAAGAGGGACATTGAACTGCGCGACTCCGTCTTCAGCACTGCCTTCGCCGGACTCTGCTGCGCAGCGCTGGTTTCCCTAGTCTGCTTGTCGGTGGCGATCCTGGCCGCACCGGCCGTATTCCCGGGCGTGCCCACCCCTCTTATTCCCCAAATGAGGCTGGCACTTCTGATCGTGGGTTTTTCACTGGCTGTTGAATTGCCCGCCTCGGGCTGGAACGGCGTCTTTATTGGATTGGAGCGATTCGAGATTCCAGCCCTTACTGTGGGCGGCGCCCGCTTGCTCTCCGCTCTTGGCGTGATTATTGCGGCACTCGCCGGACGCTCGCTTGCCGTCATGGCTGCAACCATTGCCTCGGCTAATCTTCTCTCCTATCTTGCGCAATACATTGCCCTGCGCCGCGTTGCGCCGGACGTTTACTTTCAACCATCTTTGGTCAAGCGTTCCACGGCACGTGAACTCTACGGATATTGTTTCGGGCTCACCGTCATGTCTTTCTCGATGTTACTTGTCACCGGCTTCGATCTCATACTGGTGGGCCGCTTCGAGTTCATCGCTGTCACGCCGTACTCGGTTAGCGCCAGCATGATCGCGTTCATCTCGGGGCTGCTCTATGCGGTGATCAGCGTCATCATGCCGCATGCGGCATCGCTTCACGCCAGAGGTAGAGCTGACGAGATGGGCAAGCTGGTCGTTTCGTCAACTCGCATTAGCGTACTAATGCTGGTTTTGACAGGTATACCAATGCTGATATTTGCCGGGCCGATCTTGCGTGTTTGGATCGGCGCTCGGTATTTCTCCATCGGTGTGCCTCTGCTTTCCACATTGGTCGTAGCCAATATCATTCGTCAAGTCGGCGCACCGTATTCCTTTGTGCTTGTTGCGGCTGGGCAGCAGAGCTACATCAAGATCAGCCCGCTTGCCGAGGGCGTCAGCAACTTCATAGCGAGCGTGGTGCTTGGTTTGCTTCTAGGGGGCATAGGCGTCGCAATTGGCACTCTCATTGGAGCGATCATCGGCATTTCAGCCCATCTGGGATATTCAATGCCGCGGACCAGGACGGCAATCGACCTCTCCAGGCGGGATTTTCTGGCATCCGGAGTGCTCATTCCGATGCTTTGGACTTCCCCACTTATTGCAACTGCCATTGCATCGCTTTGCGGAATCGAAATCCGGCCACTAGTCTTTGCCACAGCCACATTGCTTTCGCTCCTGGGCGCCGGCCTTCTCTTGCGGCGAACGGAAGGATACTTCAAAGGGCCGTTTGGAGCTTCGAGTTCCCATTAAGTCACGTCTTGGTTTGTTATATCTTTCCGAATTGCGGACTCCGCCCCAGCCACTTGCGGATCAAGGCGGTCATCCTATCAAATCTCTTCTCGCCGAGCAAATATGCTACCGCAAAGTACACATGGAAGAGCGGATACCTTTGAAAACCCATGCGTCCATATCCGCGATAGAGATTGTAATAGTGGCGCAATGGCAAAGTTAACTGGTCTTTGATGTACGGATAGAAATAGTTGGCATAATCGTGGATCACATCCTCGACAATATCAATTCCATGTGTATCCCTCAAGTCGCGAATGACCGACAGTGCCCCGCCGATCATATTGAGTCGAGCCTGTGGAGTGTACCCGCCTGGAACGTACTTCCCGCTCTCTTTGGCGCTGTTCCCGAAATCCGGCGGCTCATTGCCACGACAAAGCACCAGAACTCTTGGGGTGAACACAACGGTCCGGTGGGTTAGGACGCTGACCGTCAGGTGCATCTGGTAATAAAGTGTTCCATCAAACTTGGACGTAGCGGCCTCGTGTGCCGTGTCACGATGAACGATGTACCCCGAAATCACGCCAGATCGCCGGAAGGCGAACCGAATGGCGGGAATGCCAACCGCAATCTCTCTTTCCTCTTTGAAGTACCGGATCTCCTGGCTCACGTTCTCCGGCGTATCTTCGAATAGACCGTAGGCCCTCACCACCAGGCCAACTCTCGGATAACGGCCAATCAAGCTGGCTGCTTCCTCAAGCGCGCCTTGGCACATAATGTCGTCATTGCCCATGAAGAAACAAAACTGTCCCGATGCCCGCTCCACCAGGTTACGGATATTGCCGTCGTAGCCAAGGTTCACTTCATTTTCAAAGTAGCTTATTGTATCCGGGCAGCGTGATTGGTACTCGCGCACCAATGCGGCGATCTGCTCCCGCTCGGGGGATTCGTCCTCACAGATGACAATCTCGAAATCCTTGAAACCCTGTTGAAGGATCGAGTCCAGAAGAGCGGTGAGGTGGCGAGTCCGATTGTAGGCAGGAATGCAGATGGAGAAAAGGCTTCGTGTCTGTCTCATGCTCTGTCCCATGAACCTGTTTGAGAATTGAATGTCTTGATAACTCTAGCCGGTGCTCCAGCGGCGATAGAATTGGATGGAATATCGCCGCGAACTACCGAATTCGCTCCAACGATGGCGCCGCTGCCGATCGAAGCCGGACCAACAATGACTGAGTTGTCGCCAATCCAGACATTGTCGCCAATAGTAACCGGTCCGCCCCCGCCCAATGTTCGATGGGAAGGCGCTTCCTCGGGGCGGCTTTGCCGATCTCCCTTGTATAACCCATGATTGTGGTCGGATATATAGATACGGCTGCCCATGAGAACATGGCTGCCAATCGCAATGCTTGTTATCGATGAGATGTGTACTCCGTCAGAAAACCTGACGCAGTCGCCAATAGCTATTGTTGGATTGAATCGCTGGGACCCATAGGAAGTTACGGCCTCCAACCAGAGATCTCCATGCGCATATATACCCCGGCCAAAAGAAATACGGCGGCCGCCAATTATTCTGCAACCTGGTCCGAGCCGCAGGTCCGGAGCATTGAGCGAATAGGCCATCACTGAGTTCGCCATCCCTCTCCAGAGGCGTTCGGCAATCATCCACAACGCAATCCCGAAAGGATTAGCTACAAATAGCGGCGCCACGGCACCGAATGGGATCTTTTTCATATCGATGCAACCTCCTTCGGCACATGTCCACAAAGTGTTTCATAGAAGCTCAGAATTATTACTACGAACAAGAGATCGACGGCCAGTGGATCTAGCATATAATTTGTTCCGAACCAGAACAAGGTGCAATAAGCACACCACGGATAAAGTACTATTCCGGCAGTCTGCCCCAATCGGAAGGAGCGCCAAGCCCATCCAGTTGCCAGACCGTGCACAAAAAGCAAGAGCGGCGACAGCCATCCCAACTCGGAAAAGATGTATCCGAAGGTTCCCGACCAAATCAACCCTCCGCTCAGGCCCGCTGCGGAAACCGCGTCGAATTCAGAACGCCAAACTGTATTGAAGTCGGGCCAGGCAAAGAGACGATTCAAGTGGAACAGATTATTGAAGATGTTATTGAACGATACAAAGGCAGAGAAATAGAGCCCTCTTCCGGAGAAGGGATAGCGCAGCCTACCGTCGAGCATTGCGGCGAGGCGATTGTAAGAAGCCACAGTGTAGCCCATTACGTTCCCCACGAAAACATTTGAATCGGTCACCCCTCGAAGCATAGAGAACGAGACGAACAATGCCACGATTAAACAGGCGGCAATAACGACAAATCTTACGATAGAAGCCAGCGTGAGTTTACCTTCCGTAAGACTGCGCAGCAGAAACAGGATGGCAATTCCGGCGAGAATCGGCATCAATTCGCCACGCGAAAGCATCAGCGTCGACGAAACCAGCATCGCAATGGTCCCCAAAACAATAGCAAAATGAACCGCGAACCTTCGCCATCCGCACAGGCCGATTTCATCCTTGCGCCAAAGAGCCCACCACACAATTCCCATGAGTACTGGCGATGCCTGGCTTATCGAACCGTTCATCTGGAGTCCTTCGCCAGACTTCAGTTGTTCCCCCTCCGCGGCGAGCAGAATCTCGATGAGGTAGGCGTTATCGCGGAGCAGCACAACGATTGAAATGAGCGCAAAGGATATGCCCACGACCAGAGGGAAGAGGACGAACCACATTGGCGGAATGCGAATATGCTTTCTCTGCTTTATGAAAGAACGAACCGGAAAAATGAGGTCAACAAGCGCCAATCCCAACGTGAAGCCCAGCGCACAGAGGAGGAAAAACAGAAGGGAAGCTGGATCGAGAAAGAGGAGATCGGGCTCGTGAATGTAGCTTGAATAGAGGGATGGGGGAAGTGTATAGGCAACCAAGAATAGCAGGACAGAAGCCAGCGTCATCCCGTATGGAGACGCGATATTGCGAATCGCCAGATTACGAATGCACATTCAGGATACCTTCCAACCTGGTTGAATCGCATATTCTGTCAGGAGTTCCTGTACTTTGTCAGCCGTGCTAGCCCATGAGAATTTCGCAGCCCGTGTCAGCCCCTTTTCCCGAAGCTGTTGGCGCAGGGTCGAATCGCACACGATTCTCTTCATGGCCTCGGCGATCTGCTCGACCGAAGTTGGGTCTACGAGCAAGGCCGCACCTCCGGCTACCTCCGGCAAAGCGCTGGTGTTTGAGGTCACCACGGGAGTGCCGCAGGCCATTGCCTCAAGAACCGGGAGCCCGAAGCCCTCGTAGAGAGAAGCGAATACCAGCGCCTGAGCGCTACGGTAGAGGGACGGCAATTGAGCGTCTGGAACCATGCCCATGAAGTGAACGCGATCGGTCACGTGGTTTCGTTCGATGCAATCCGCGAGTTCGGCCGTCTGGTCGCCGGTGAGGACGAGCCGCAATCCGTCAGCCGCGCCAGACTTTGCAAAGGCCTCAACCTGCCGGAATTCGTTTTTATGCCGCTTACGGTTGCCGACGCATAGAAGGTAAGGGAATGGAAAATCATACGGAGGAACTTGAGGGTGAAACTCTGGCCCCACCCCGCAGTGGACTTTGACAACCTTCTCAGGGGACACCCCAGACCATTCGACGATCCGGGCGCGCGAAAATTCCGAAACAGTCACAATGCGGGCGGCGTGATGGCACGCTCGCTTCAGGACCGTCGCGTAGTACAGCCGCTTGGGGAGACTGCTGTTTTCCGGGCGGTCGATATGATTGAGGTCGTGGATGGTGAATACATAGTGTGCGGCGCAGAACAGTGGGGAGTTGTAGCCCGGCGAAAAGAACAAGTCGTCCCGAGTGAGTTTGCGAAGCACGCGCTTGAGCCGCCAAGGGTCGAGCGGTGAAGCCGGATGCGATGCAAGCGGAATTGGTCGATAGTCGAGCCCGGCAAGCACATACCGCGCAAACCGGCCTATTCCGTGATCTCCAATCCATCTTTGATCGGCATAGATCATAAACAAGTGTTCGATCGCCGGAATGTCGCTTGCAGATCATCAAGGCGCCGACTCTCGTCCGGGTTGGTCCTGAGACGCATGAATCCTACGGCGACAATGCACCACCCGCAGGCGAAGAAGAACCCGAGCAGCGCGGCCAGGATGACAGTGATGGTGCGCTTGGGAAACGATCTTTTGTCCGGAGTGACGGCCGCGTCGACCACCTGGATCACGGCGCCCTGGCGGGCCTCGTCGAGCTTGGCCATTTCGAACTGCTTGGCGATGAGCTCGGTGATGGTCTCGTAATATTTCACATCGCGGAGCTTGCGGACGTATTCCATCCCTGCCTGGGGGATGTTGCCTTTGGGGACGATGATGTCGGAGCTTGAATTCTCATCCGAACCGGAGAGCCGGACGAGCTGGGCTTTGAGAGCAGCGAGCTCCTGGCTGGCTGTCACCATTTGAGGGTTATCCTCCGTGGCGTAGGAGCGCATGCCCTGGAGCTGGACTTCCTTGGCGACGATCTGGCCGCGGAGGATGGCGGCTGACTCAATGAGGGACTTGGCCTGGCTGTCGACCTGAAGAACGCCCGTGGATTGCTCGGTGCGCTTCATGGCCTCTTCGGCCGCCGCGAGGTTCTCATTGGCCTCAAGCAACTGCTGCTGGAAGAAGATGCGGCGCTGCGAAGCCTCGGTGATGGCGAGGTTGGCTGAGAGCTTTCGAAACTCATCGACATAGCCGTTGGCCATATTGGCGGCCATGTTGGGGTCGCGATCCGTGACGCCGATGCGGATGAGGCCGTCCTTGACGCCGAGGACCACCGTGGAACGATCCTCAAAGGCACGGCGCGCATCGGTCATGTTCTTCTTCCCGTATCTGGCCATCAGTCCGAAGCGCTGAACGACCGAATCTTCGACCGTTCGGCTGCGAATCAGCGAGACATACATATCGCCGGGGTTCTTGATGCCGAGACTCGCTCCGGCGGCAGAGGCCAGGGCTCCTGAGCCGCCAAGCTGGCCCATGAGAGCCGAATTCATGGAGGAACTCTGGCCGGGCGGCAGCACGACTGTCTCGGCGGTGTACCTGCTGGGGATCAAGAGGACGGCGATCGCCGTCAGGATTGCGACGGCTGCAGTGAAAAAGACAATAAGCTTGCGGCGGCGCGAGAGAACAATCAGCAAATCGAGCAAGTGCGCATCTTGCGAGGACGGATCCTGAGTCGTTGTCTCATGCGTCTGGTCTTCAAACGGCTCCGGATTCATCCTGTGTATTCTCCCGCGGTCATTCTATCAACACTGCGTCGAAGTTCACCGTGATTGTCCGGGCCGTGCGCAAGGAGCGCGGGAGGTTCCATCGATTTTGGTTCCGATTTGTTCGCTTTTGGGATTGGTGTCAACGAATTGGAGGATGCTGTAAGTCGTTAAGTGCTTGAAAGTAATTGAGATGTGTTGGTTTAGCGGTTTGCCGATGATTCCGTGGTAAATGGCTAAGCTAAGAACATTCAAACCGAAATGAGCTTACAAGGGAAAGCGTGAATGGCTTTCCCAATCTTCTTCGGGCCATCCCCGCGGGTTCGCATGCGTGGAAAGAAGAAGAGACCGGGGCATCTCTGGCGGCGTGTCAGAGGGCGATTCCGGTTCGGAGCTGTTGCCGATTTTTTCTACGGGAAGTGCGATGGACCGTGGAACGGTGGGCTGGGAATGGCGGACAGATGGCCGAGGTGAAGCGGAAGAAGCTGGAACTGGTGGGCAAGGAGCAAGAACGACGGCCCAGGAAGAAAAACCCGTGTTCCGGGTGCGACCTGGAGTGCTCTACATGCCTTGTGAGTGGAGCGAGGACTATGCGCGAAGCGGCGTGCCGGACCGTGAAGCAAAAGAGCGCGGAGATCGCCGATTGGCTCGGGACGAATGCGGCAAACGGCGATGTGAACAGCACCAAGCTGTTGCTTTCGCTTGCGGGGCCGCAAACGGATAAAGGGAGAACCAGGAAGAGCCGGAGTGGCGGGAGCGCCGCGAACGATTTCGCGTCGGAGCCTCGATGGCAGGAGCCGGTTGACAAGCTTGACGCGGAGACGGCGAGCGGCGGCCGGGAATCGGAAGGCTGACGGCTGGGTGGAGTTTCAGAGTTCAGCATCCAACCCATCAGCATGGATGAAATGCATAAGAAGCCGGGGTCCCAGGCGACGAAGCGGGCGCCCCCTAGGCATCGCCTGGGACCCCGGCTGTGGGCTACCTTACGTTGGCAATGAGCGGGACGGGATCGATCAGTGAAGTCTTTTGCAAGGCAGCAAGTTAGGCCCCGGATTCCGGAGATGGCGGGTTGGCAAGTTTGCAGATTTGTCGGGAATCTCTGCGCAAGGTACTATTGGCGGCAAACAATGCCCAGCGGTTTAAGCCCGCGTTGATTTTGCAGGATTTGGTTTACGACCAAAGCCGCGCCTCGACAGAACCTCGATTTGTGAAGAGATTCAAATGGCGTTACTGAGATTGGAAGAGCGGCCACTGTAGCGGAAGATTGCGCCGCGGCCGGTTGCGAATGCAAGTGCAGACGGTTCGGGAAACCGAGTTTTGCGGCGAGCGCGGCGAGAGACGATTGGAGTGTCTCGGGCGCTCCCCCGAAAAGAAGGATGAGACAGGGATGAAGCTCACAAGAAGCGAGTGGTTGTTCGGCACCGGCAGATGGATCGAAGTTGGACTGGGACTATTGTTTCTGTCGTTTGCACTGCGCAGCGTTGCCAACGCACAGGCAGTACCCACGACGACGGTTCAGGGAACTGTGTACCAGGCGAATGGACAGCCTGGAGCTGGAACCGTCGATGTGAGCTGGCCGGCGTTTACGACTGCGACTGGTCAGGCGGTTGCGGCCGGGCGGACGATGGTGACGATTCCTCTGGATGGATTTGTCAGCGTGAATCTAGCGTCGAACGTGGGGGCGACGCCTGCCGGGCTTTATTACACAGCGGTCTATCAGATGAGCGACGGTACGACGAGCACCGAGTATTGGGTGGTGCCGGCTGCGGCCCAGGCGGCCCTGGGGCAGGTGCGGGCGCAACTGATGCCGGCCGCGCAGGCTGTGCAGGCGGTGAGCAAGGCGTATGTTGACCAATCGATTGCGCTACTGACCGGGAGCCTGCTGACGGCGTCGGGCGGCACACTGAGTGGCCCGCTGTATCTAAATGGGGATCCGACGCAGCCTTTGCAGGCGGCGGATAAGCATTACGTGGACACGACCTTCAATATGGAGGTTCCGATCACAGGCGGGAATATGACAGGGCCTCTGTGGGCGCCTGCGGTGAATGGGGTGCAGTCGCCTGTGGCGGGACGCTCGCAGACGACGCTTCAGGCGGCGATGAACTCGGCGGGGAGCAACGGAGCCGTGGAGATTCCGCCGACGTATGCGGGAACCGATAGCTTCACGAATCCGAATGGCGTGTATGTGTCGGATCTGCGGGCGAAGGGCGCGCAGCAAATTGAACGGAGCGTCAAGGAATTCGGCGCAGTGTGCGATGGGACGACGGACGACACGAATGCGTTGCAGGCGGCGCTCAATTATGCACAGACGCATGGGGTGGCGTTGACGATTCCTCAGGGAACCTGCAAGACGCGGTCGCTGAACTGGGTAGGCCAGTCCATCGGCGGGCTGGGCAAGCAGGTGTCGGCGCTGAAGGGATTTCCTGGGCAGGATGTGCTGGTGACGGCGACGGACAGCAAGAGTCTGCTGAGCTACACGCGGATCCACGATCTGACGATTTATGTGGATCAGAGCGTGGATATTTCGTGTTCGGCGGCATCGGGGCGCGCGCCGGCGGGAAGTTGCGGAGCGAGCCGCCTGGTGGAGAGGAATTCAGTTTTTTCGCCGGGCGGAAGCGGGCTGACCGGAACAGTGGGAACAGGCGCGGGATGGGCGGTAGGCAATTGCGCAATAGCGATGCCCGCGGCTCTGGGAACGGGCGGCAACGGGTTGCGGGTTGCGCAGATTGAGAACCTGGAGATTGCGGCAACGGGCGCTGACCCAATGGCTGCACTCTATCCGGGGGCGCATTCGACGCACACTTGCGGGCTCTATTTTGCGATGTGGCCGCAGTGGAGCGAGTTTCGCAATATCGATATTCGCGGGCTGAATACGGGCATTGCGATTCCCGCGCTGCCGGTGACGACGCCGGCGGGGCTCAATTCGGATTCAAACCGGTGGGAGAACATCACGATCCAGGCGACGCACGCATTCACGGCGGCGGCAGGCTCAAACAACGTGCTGGATAACGTGGTGGGGATGGCGGGAAACTCGTCTGCGACCGGCGAGACACCGACCGGGCTGGTGCTGGATCTTTCAGGTACGCAACAGGGCTGGACGGTGCGCAATGCGGTGGTGCTGCCGGCGTGGAACGCTGTGCAGCCGCAACTGACGGTGACGGCCTTTGGCGGCGCTGTGACGGGAGTGACTGCGGGTCTGGAACATGGGCTTGGGTTCGATCCGTATGGGGCGCAGGTTCCGCTGGCGTTCAGCGGGAGTTGCACAGCAGCCGCAACAGCAAATGTGAACAGCGACGGATCGATCGGGACGGTTGCGGTGACCGCGGGCGGTGTGGGCTGCTCGGGAACGACTTCGGCAAGCGTGAACGTGGCGGGAACCTGGGACACAGCCGCGCCGGTGAACCTGATTGCCGGAAAGAACATGACGTTCTTCGACGGGAATCTGCTGAAGGGCAACGGCGGTTATACGATTTGGAACGCGGCGCAGTCCGAGAGCTATGGAACACAGTTGGACGGGGGCGGCGGGAATTTGCCGGGTGGCGGAAGTTATGCGGCACTTTTGGCTAACAATCCTGTGGGAGCCGCTTACGCGGTGGACCAGTTCCTTGGAGCGGACTTTGGTGCCAAGTTACAAGCGTGCCTGGGGACGGTGAGCGCGAGTTATGGCGGCACGTGCGACGCGCGTAACTTCACAGGCACTCTTTCGATGGCGTCGAACCTGACGATTTCGACAGGGAACACCACAGTATTGTTGCCCTGCGCCACGATTTCGACGGCTAACCAGGTGATCGTCACGGCTGGAACGAGGAATGTGTCGCTGCGCGGCTGTGCCTTGCGGGGAGCGAGCGCGGCGAGCGGAAGCCAGGGCGGGACAGTGTTCCTTTACTCGGGTTCGGGCGCGATGGTCCAGGTGGGAGATCCGACCTATGCGGCGAATACGTCAGGCTTTCACCTGGACAACGCGGTGATCAACACGACCACGTCTGGAAGTGCTACGGCGCAAGGGCTGGTGGCCTATCGCACGCAGGAGATGGATCTGGAGAGCTTGTACTTCCTGGGAAACCAGAACCAGACAGGCATGACGCTGGATGGGACAGGAAACTACACGGGTGGAACGTTCTTCGACAATGCATTCAGCGGATTCCAGACGGCGGTGAATGCAGTTGGGCACCAGATTCCGAATGCGGCAACGACGGACTGGCTGAATGCGAGCACGTTTGTCCGGTTGCATATCGATTGTCCTGAGAGCACGGGAAGCCCGATCGCCGGAACATATGGCATCAACTTGCAACAGGGGGATGGAAACACGTTCACGGGCGGAGACGTGGAGGGCTGCTCGACGGCTCTTCACCTGGGGCCGAATGCGCAGGACAATACGATTCTTGGACTCCGCAACGAGGTCTCGACCAATCAGGTAGTGGCGGATGCAGGCAGCGCGTACAACAGTTGGATCACCGGCGGGACGATGTTCACGGGAGCCTTGACCGACAATGGCACGCGCAACAGCTTCCTTGATACATTTCACCGGAGTTTCAACGGCTTGAACGGTGATTGGTACGGAAGCCAGAAAGACGCCACGGTGACCAATCACTTCCGCATTGGAATTGGCTCGGGGAATGAGCGCGGGCTGCTGAATAGGTATCAGACGGACTACGGTTACCGCTGGACGATGGGCTTGAGCGATGCCTCTGCCGGCGAACAGTTCTATCAGATATTGGACGAACTGAACGGCGTATACCGCTTCTCGATCGGGCAGTACAACAATGGGCAGTCGAGCACCAACAACCAAACGGTTATCAACTCCGCGGGCACGGGCGCCATCGTTTTGAACGGCTCAAATAATTCAGGAACCGGAGGGTTGGTCCTCGGGTCGGGAGGAGCGAGCGAGACAACGGTTGCGACGATCAACAACGCGGGGAACGCGCAGTTGAACGGGACGCTGCAGGTGGGCGGGACATCGACATTTACCGGGTCGACTATGGTGAAGAACCAGGCGGACGCGGAGATCGACCAGTTTCTATGGGCGGGGTTGACCACGAGCCAAAAAGAATCCTTCACTTACAAAGACTGGAATGGAAACAGCCAGTGGTACATGGTTAAGGACCAGAATAATAACTGGGCGCTGAACTCGGCCACGGGCGGGCTGGATAGCTTCAAGGCATACCAGAGCACCAACAGCGGCGACACCTATATCAATGCGTCGAATCCAACGGGAGCCGTGCGAGTCAACTACGAATCCGGGTCCGGGACGGGGTTCAATATCTACGGCGGCGGTAGCGGCACACTTTACGCGAGCTTTACGGCAGCGAACGCGATCAAGTTTCCAGGGCTTGCGGCGAGCAGCGGCCTGGATTGCTTGCAGGTGGATAACTCCGGCTATGTCTCGAATACCGGGTCAGCATGCGGCAGCGGGTCAGGAAGCAACGGCACTGTTAGCTCGGGAACAAGTGGGCAGATAGCCTACTACACGGCGAACGGCACGACAATTGGCGGCATGAGTTCGGTTCCTGTTACTACAGGAGGAACCGGGGCCTCGACCGCGGCCGGCGCCCTCGCGAGCCTGGGCGCGGAGCCGATGTCGCTGACGGGCAGCGGAGTTCCTTCCGCCGCATGTTCAAGCACCGTGAACAACGGAACATTCTATACATCCTCGGCGCTGAGTCTTTACCAGTGCTCAGGCGCAACGGGGACTTATCAATGGAACGCCGTGAGCGGGGGCGGCAGCTCCGGCGTATCAAGCGTGAACTTGCTCAATGGCGCCGTGAATGTGATTGCGGGCGCAGGTATTTCAGTCACTTCGGCTGGCTCCTCCATCACCATAGGAAACACAGGAAGCGGCGCGCCAGCCGTTTACTATAACGTGCTCAGCTACGGCGCCAAGGCGGACATGCTTCCATTGAGTGGATACATTGGCGCATCCCTCACCGCAGGCAGCTCATCGGCGTATGTCGGCGGCGGTAACTTTACGTCCACCGACGCGGGCAAGTATATAACTCTCGCTCCGAGCGGAAGCTGGACGGCCCCTTTCGCGGCTACCGGCAACTCGCCTGGAAATACGGCTCAGATTGTATCGGTCACAAACGGGCAGACTATTGTATTGAGCAAAAGTTCGACCGTGACAGAGTCCGCGTATATCTCGTGGGGCACTGACAACGTTCCGGCCTTCAACGCATGCTCGACAGCAGCGGCCGCTGCCGGTGGGGGTACGTGCGCAATTCCTGCTGGAAATTATCTGCTGGCAACGTCTCCCTATTACCTGCTGAATGGGATGGCACAGGACTCCGGCGATTACGGCAATCCTGGTGGCGGGTCCGGCGCTGCTATCTCCTGCACGGTGGCGGCAGGATCATTGAGCGGATGCACAGTAACGAGCGGCGGAAGCCTCTATGTTCCCAATACGACGCTGACGTTAAACTTCCCGCAATCAGGCTATGCCAATAGCGGGTGCCCCGCTGTTTACAGCGGGGCATGCGGGCAGGAGTTCGCGACAGTCACAACAAACGGCAGCGGCCAGGTGCAGAATCCGGTCACGATCGTCTACAAGGGCTTTGGCCTGGCTTCCGCGCCCATTCCGACGGTGAATGCAACTGGCGGCGACGGCGCCGCGGCGACCTGCGCACTAACAGGCGGCACTTGCGGAACTCCTTCCATCACAGCTGGCGGTGGTGGATATCCGGCATCGTCGTCTAACTTCCTTGAGGTGTGGGCATTCAATGCCCCCGGCGGAACCTGCGCAGGTGGAAGCGGGGTTGTGGGCAAAGGCACCGCTTCAAGCAACTCGTCCGGTGCAATCAGCAGCGCCACCTGGACCACGGCGCCTACGGGCTGCGGAACCACCCCGCCACGTATTGTGTTTGGCGATTCTTCTTGCTGGAATGCGAGCACATCTCTTTTTACAGCGCAATGCACGAACCTTGCCCCACTTGTTCCCGCTGCGATTCCCGTGCAGGTGATGCTAGAGCTGGGTGTGAGCTGGTTTGGGCCGGCAGGTGCGAGCCAGGATGGCGTCAACTTACGGGGAACATGGGATGGGACGACTGTAGACACAGTTACGCCCGGAATCATGCTAACTCAGCCCGCGATGTTGGGCGGTCAAATGCAGAATACGGATCTACGCGGAGTTACCATCAGCGGCGGATTTATCGGGATCTTCGATCCGTACAACCTGAACAGGACAAATATTCAGGATGTTGGATTCAGCGACGGGATCGGAATGCTGACGGGGGCGTTCGATCTCAACTCGCAGGTAAACAATTTGTGGTTCGGAGGTTACGCGG
>Ga0302194_10001479_pt1 | contig 14975 bp, 13 predicted proteins | sample II_Bog_N1_1_FD_200227 | JGI IMG/M metagenome (GOLD analysis project Ga0302194, IMG submission 200227) | Peat permafrost microbial communities from Stordalen Mire near Abisko, Sweden - II_Bog_N1_1 | ecosystem: Environmental > Terrestrial > Soil > Wetlands > Peat | place: Sweden: Abisko...
CCAAACCGCTCCGGTGAGCGACAAACTGAAGGCGCTGCTGGCCATTGCCGGCAAGGTCCGCCAGGACGGCAAGCTGGTGACCAAAGCTGACGTAGATGCAGCACGCAAGGCTGCCGCAACCGACATTGAGATTCACGACACAGTCCTGATTGCGGCCGCCTTCAGCATGTTCAACCGCTACGTGGAGGGCCTCGGAACCTGGCAGCCCCACGACCCCGAGATGTACGCGCGCATGGGCCAGCACCTCGCGAGTGAGGGCTATCTGGCCCCCTCGATCAAGCAGCCCCTCCCCGCAGGATGAGGGCGCCCCGGTCCCCGACCATTCTTCCCAACCAAGCTGAGGCTGCCCCCGGTCCCTGGCAGTTGGGGACCGGGGAGGTCGCCGCGATGGAGCTTTTTGAGGATGCGTTGGAACGCATCCAGGAGCCTCGCCATAAGCAGCCATTCGACCGCGATGTTGCCAGCACTGCTAGCAAAAACAGCATCGGATTCGTCGAAAGCTGGGCCCTGGAGCGCATGACTCAGCCGGAAATGCGCTCTATTTACGCTCCTAAGTCGCTTAACAAGCCCTTAACGGCGCCTAAAACACGCATTTATGCCCCTAAAATCGACCATTTCCCCCTTTGCGCGCACGTTCCCTCCATGTATATGCGGAGCAAACCCCCGTTCCCTCCACATCCGTCTGGAGCGTTTTTCAAAACATTCCACATCTACATCGAATTCCGCCGCCCACCCGCCGACCGCCAACTCGGGCTCACGGGTGAACCTTTAAGGCCCCGAAAAAGGTTGCGGGCTGTTTATATTGAAAAGGATTGAACAGGAAGGTGAACCAATGAATCCGGTTGAAGGCGACCCCGGCCGCAGCATTACCACGCTTGCCAGCCGCGAAGTATATCGGAACCACTGGATGCGCGTGCGCGAGGACCAGATCCTTCGATCCAATGGGGATACGGGCATTTATGGCGTAGTGGAGAAGGACGATGCGGCGATTATTCTGCCCATCGACCACGGGCGGGTTTGGCTGGTGGAGCAGTTTCGCTACACCATACAGGAGCGGGCGCTGGAGCTGCCGCAGGGCGGTTGGGAGATGGAGGTAGAGGACCCGGAGGAGCTGGCGCGCGGCGAGCTGAAGGAGGAGATGGGCCTGGACGCCTCCCAGATGACACTACTGGGAACGCTGTGGATTGCCTATGGATTTACGCGGCAAAGGCAGCACGTATTTTTGGCGAGCGGCTTAACGCAGACCGAGAAAGAACCCGATGCGGAAGAGCACGACCTGGTGGTGCGCTCAGTAACGGTGGCGGAGTTCGAGGAGTTGATGTTGAACGGGGGTGTGCGTGACGGGTGCACGCTTTCGGCGTGGGGGCTTTATCTGCTGTGGAAGGCGCGGCGAGTTTCATGCGCTGGCGCATCCATCGATCGGGGCACGCCAAGTTAACCGAGTGGGCTGCATGTGCCGGGTGGGGCCGGAATGAGAAGTGTCTAGCTCCACAGGCTAGCCCCACGACAGGATTGCGCCACGGATAAAGCGGTGACCGCTTATTCGGGGTGGAACCTTTTGACGGAGCGAATGGTGAGCAGCAGGAATACCACGAAGACAGCCAACTGGCTGATCAGGTAGCCTGGCGAACTCTCCGAGGGCGCTATGGTGTGGAACAGGTCGATCTTGGAAAAGGCCTGCGCGACCAGCACGAAGAAGTTGAGGTAGTAGGCTATGCAGACAGTGACAACATAGATCGAGCGCCAACTACCCGCGAGCTTCTTGACATAGAGTGCAACGATCGCCAGTCCCAGGACAACCAGCGACACGAATCCGATGGAAAGAGCGGGCGTGAAACCCTTGCTCGGAAACAGGAATCCGGTCAAGCTGGCCAGAACCGTGGTGAGGAAGAAGAGCGTGGTCAAAATGCTGAGGCGCTTCGAGGTGAGCAATCCGTAGATTACGAATACGCCAACAGCAATTCCAACCAGGCTTAGAAACACATGCAGGAACGTGAACTGCGTCAGACTCAAACCAAGGATCATGGATTTGTCCTTTCATTGGGCAGAAAACTGGCAATGCTCCGGAGCGGACATTTGCAACAGGGGAAGTGCATTGTCCGGCCGATGGAAATTGGGCTTTTTACTGTGCAGCTGCTGAGAGCAGGATTTTAACATTCGCATCCAGTTCCCGTGCAACCTTCAGCGCGGTAATATTACCAAAAGATCGAGACAAATTACCATCGAATCGTAAGGATTGTTCACCAACTTGTAACTGCGGCACGCAAACGCCATCCGCCATCAACTTCATGATCGGCGGATTATCCAATACAAGGCGGACGGCCCGCGCACAAATGGTCTACATTGTCCGCAGCGAGGCAATCCCATGAGCATTCCCTCTCGACATCGCAATGACCGGCCGATGATTGCGGAGATTTCTGCTGCGTTCCTACCCTTCTTGTGCTTTGCAGTGATCGCCTGCGGCGGAGACAAAGGATCTCATCCCACTGCCGTGGCCGATTTTTCGCTGAGTGCGACGCCGGCAACGGTCAGCATCGTGGGTGGGGCGGCCGGCGCCCCGGTAAGCGTGCTGGCAGCGGCGATAAACTCCTTCAGCGGTACTGTCGCAGTCGCGGTTAGCGGACTGCCCAATGGAGTAACGGCAAATCCGGCAACGCTTCAGTTGGCTCCCGGCGTTGCACAAACCACGATGCTGACGGCGTCGATTGGCGCACCGGCAACTGCCGCGACAGTAACCCTGACGGGCACCTCGGGCGGCCTGGCTCACACCAGCTCAATCGCATTGACGGTGAAGGCCGCGGCCATGACCAACGCTCCGGATGTGATCACGTATCACGACGACGTCGCACGAGATGGATTGAATTCGCAGGAGACTATTTTGACGTTGAGCAATGTCAACTCTGCGCAGTTCGGCAAGATTGGCTTTGACGCCGTCGACGGTCTGGTAGACGCGGAGCCGCTTTACCTTGCCAACGTAGTAGTCGGAAGCGCCCTTCACAATGTTCTTTATGTGGCCACCGAACATGGCAGTGTATTTGCCTTCGATGCCGATAATGGCGCTCAGCTCTGGATGATTTCGATTGTTCCCAGCGGCGAAACAACAAGCGACGATCGCGGATGCGGCCAGGTCACGCCCGAGATTGGAATCACATCCACGCCTGTAATCGATCGCAAGCAAGGGGTCAATGGCGCGTTGTTCACCGTGGGCATGACCAAGGATGCATCCGGGAGCTATCACCAGCGGCTTCATGCGCTCGATATCACTACTGGCGCGGAGATTGGCGGCAGCCCAACAGAGATAACCGCAAACTACCCAGGAACCGGCGACGGCACTTCGAACGGCAATGTCATCTTCGCGCCAGGCAAATACAAGGAGCGCGCGGCACTGCTCCTATTGAACGGCAACATCTACCTGGGCTTTTCTTCGCACTGCGACTCGAGACCCTATACGGGCTGGGTGATGGCTTATAGCGAATCGACCCTGCAGCAGACGCAGGTGCTGAACCTTACACCGAACGGCAGCGAAGGGTCGATTTGGATGGCAGGCGACGGGATGGCGGCGGACAGCAGTGGGAATCTCTACCTGCTGGATGCCAACGGCAGTTTCGATACCACCCTGAATGCAAGCGGTTTTCCCTCGAATGGCGACTACGGCAATGCGATGATCAAACTTTCGACCAGTGGCAAGCTTGCGGTTGAGGACTATTTCGAAACCTATAACACCGTGACCGAATCGGATGAAGACGAGGATCTGGGATCGGGCGGGGAGGTTCTGCTGCCCGACCAGGCGGATGCAGCCGGCGTGGTCCGTCACCTGGTGGTTGGTGCAGGCAAGGACAGCAACATCTATCTGGCAGACCGGGACAATATGGGCAAATTCGAAGCCGGCATTGTGACCGATCCCAACATTTACCAGGAGGTTATTGGCGGACTCGCGGGACAGGTATTTTCCACGCCTGCGTTCTTCAACGGCGTGCTCTACTATGGCGCGGTTGGGGATGCGCTGAAGGCGTTTCCGATGACGGATGCGATGCTCGCAACGACTCCGTCGAGCGAGTCTTCCAATTCGTTTCCCTACCCCGGGGCGACTCCAAGTGTTTCAGCAAATGGGACCCAGGACGGCATTGTATGGGCGTTGGAAAGCAGCATGAGCGCTGCAGGGGTTCTGCATGCCTTCGATGCTGCAAATCTGGCGCATGAGCTTTATAACAGCGCTCAGGCGGCCGGCGGGCGCGACAGCTTTGGGAATGGAAACAAGTTCATCACTCCGCTGATTGTGAATGGCAAGGTGTATGTGGGAACACAGACCGGGGTGGCTGTGTTTGGATTGCTGGGGCCGTGAGCATGTAGCGGCTGTGCTGCAATGGATTCCGTGGACTGAGTGCTATCCGCGCTCGTCGATGGGAATGTAGGGCGAGGGGTAGATGGGGCCGATGTACTCGGCGCGCGGGCGGATGAGCCGGTTGTCGTCCAACTGCTCGATCACGTGGGCGGCCCAGCCGGCAATGCGGCTGATGGCGAAGATCGGTGTATACAGATCGATGTCGATGCCCAGCGTGGCGTAGGTTGACGCGGAGTAGAAGTCCACGTTGGCGTTCAGCTTTTTGTCGGCTTTGATGTACAGTTCGATGGCGCGGGACATTTCAAACCACTTGGGAACGCCGGCATCCCTGCCCAACTGCTCGCTCATGCGGCGCAGATGGGTGGCGCGGGGATCTTCGGTCTTGTAAACGCGGTGACCGAAGCCGGAGATCTTCTGCTTGGCGGCCAGCATGTTTTTCACGTATTCAACCGGATCTGCACCGGCTTTGTCGATGGCGTAGAGCAGGCGCATAACGCCCTCGTTGGCGCCGCCGTGCAAAGGCCCCTTGAGCGCACCAATGGCGCCGGTGACGGCGGAGTGGATATCCGCCAGCGTGGCGGCGATTACACGGGCAGCAAAGGTTGAGGCGTTCAACTCGTGATCGGCGTGCAGGATGAGCGCGATATCGAGGGTACGGGTTGCAGTCTCCGACGGCACTTCCCCGTTGAGCATCCACAGGAAATTGGCGGCGTGCGAGAGCGAGCGGTCGGGTGGAACGATTTCCTTGCACTTGCGCAGGCGGTCGTAGACAGCCACGATCATGGCGATCTGCGCAGTCAGATTGTAGCTTTTGCGGACGTTGGCGTCGTGGGAGTTGTCTTTCTCGTCGGCATCGTAAAAGCTGAGGGCGGAGACTGCGGTTCGCAACACCTCCATGGGGGTTGCGGTGACGGGAAAAGTTCGCAGCATGTCGACAATGCGCTGGTCGAGCGACCGGGCAAGCGCGAGTTGAGATTGGAATTCGCGCAGCGCGAAGTGGTTGGGCAGAATTCCGTTCCAGAGCAGGTAAGTGGTCTCTTCGAAGGTGGAACTAACCGCCAACTCGTGAATGTCGATTCCGCGATAGGCCAGCACGCCCGCTTCTCCGTCAATAAAACAGATACCGGAGTTGGCTGCGACAATTCCTTCCAGACCCTTTCCTTGGACAGCAGTCGACATAGCCTTCGGATCTCCCTCTTGCGACAAGGTTTCATGTAATTGCGGCGGAAGTCTCTACTTGAATGCAGAGACTCGACGCCAAAAATGCGGTATAGATGTTTATAACGGAACGATTCCCTGCTTGTCACGGAGCACGGAACGAAGTAAGGCGCCGGAACCGGTTTGGCAGCGCGTTCGAGGCGGCGCACGCAAGCAAATCGGACACAAACTGGGTTCATTCTATATTCTGTAGATTCCCCGGCGAAGCGCCGCGTGGAAACGCCGGAGTTCGACCCGAAGGGCTGGGAATTGCCACGCGATGCTGGAATTTCCGGTACGAGAATCCTTCCACCAGCGTCTAATGGGGACAGAAGGTCACCAGAATGAGGGCCTTGGCCGGCCCAGGAAGAGCGGTTCGATCGAAGGGCCGCCGCAGAGATGAAAGGGATACAGATGAGTGAAGACAACAATACTCCCAGGGAATATTCCGGCGCATTGCTGGCGGTAATCGCACTTGCCCTTGTGGGCGCGCTTGGCGGGCTCATATGGAGCTACACGTTGAGTGGCAGGTTAACGTCGCAGCAGGCGGAGCTGGCCGATACAAAACAGCAGAACGTGAAACTGGAAGCCGAGTTGCGCGAGACCGATGCCCGCCTGAAGGTGGCCACCGATGAGCTGGGCAAATCTCTGGGGTTGACCCAAAAGCAGATGGATGCCCGGGCTGAGGAGTTGATTCGCCGCGAGCAGGCAGACGAAGCCAATGCCCAACAACTGGCCACAGCCCAGAAGCAGACCGCGCAGCAGGTAAGCGCCGTCTCCAGCGCGGTTTCAGACGTGAAGACCGATGTGGGCGGGGTGAAGACGGATTTGGGCAAAACGCAGAACGACCTGGCCTCCGCGGTGGCGCAGTTGACCTCGATGAAGGGGGATTTGAGCGACCACAGCAGCCTGATCGCGCGGAATGGCAGTGAGCTCGAGATCCTGAAGCACAAGGGAGACCGCACCTTTTACGAGTTCTCGCTGGTGAAGGGCGTGAAGAAGCCGGTGGGCACGGTGAGCCTGGAGTTGAAGAAAGCCGACGTGAAGAAAAGCAAGGTCACCCTTGTGGTGTATGCCGACGACAAGGAATACGAGAAGAAGGACAGGAATCTGAACGAGCCGATGCAGTTCTATGCCGGCAAGGATCCGCTGCTCTTTGAAATCGTGGTGAACTCCGTTGGGGCAAAGAACGGGACCATCGCCGGGTATCTTTCGGTTCCCAAGAACGCACCCGTTCCGGTCTCTACCGGTAAATAACCTCGGTGTGGGGCGTGAGCACCAGGCTCGGCTGATAGAGAAGGCTGAAGGTGAAGCTGAGGTCTTTGCGAGCGTCCCACTCCTGTTTGGTAAGGCGGAAAGCTGAAACTACATTTCCCTCAACGGTTTCGCCGGGATTGATGGTGGAGTCGAGGGCAAGCGGTTTGCCATGAATGGACGCCAACTCGGGGTAAGCAGCAAACAACCGCTCGTAATCGGCCGGAATGGCCGCATAGCTTGAGTGGATTCCGTCGGGCAGCGTGGCGTTGGTCAGGACATTGTGAAGCACAAGAGGGTGATCGCTCTGGTTATGGAGCTTGATCTGGGTGAATACGAACACCTGGTCGATGCTTTCCTTGGCCATGGAAGCGCCGTTGGCGTCGACTGACTTGCCTTCTGTGCGTTGCGAGTGAACCCAGACGTGCTCAATCTCACCCGTGGCCGCCGGCGGCTTCTGGCCGGTAAACACGTAAAGGGCAGTTGCGACGACCACCACGGCCGCGGCAACACCGCTGTTCCTGAGCACGTGGCTGGAGCCTTTGGTCAGGTCCTCGCCGCGGGCAGCATCGTCCAGTTCCGGGGAATCCTGCTGAAGTAGACTCATCGCGCCCTTATTCTATCTCTCTTATTGAGAAAAGGGGGCGAATTTCTCGATTGCATTCCGGCATCGGTAGTTGCGATTGCGTCGAATGGTAGTGGATTTTGAGCGGGCAGGCGGGGTTGGCGAGGGAATTGGGTCGAATTGCGAATGACCGCCCGCGCTGCAGAACCGATCATTCCGCTGGCTTGTGGAGTTTCAAATGCGATTGACCCTGGCAATCAATCCCGCCAGATCGCATGTGCCGCGGAATGTGCTACTCTTTACTCGTCTCAGCCGCCACCAACAACAACTGCAGTTTTGCGCTACAGACCCACTAAAACGTCTGCCTCCGGCGAGGCGAAAATCCCCTCTGGAAGATCAAACTCAAAGGATCGCTACTATGCGCAAAGAGTCTGCTTATGCATCCATCTTGTTGCTTCTCACCTCCGGAGTCGCGGCCAGGGCAAGCTCGGCCATCTACCTCACCGGTACTACCGACGTAGTTGCGTTTAACGGCAAAAGTGACACGATCACGATTGGCTCAAGCAGTTGCACGGTTCCGAATACTGGAAACTGCACCTTCGGTGGGACGCAGAATGTGGGGACCGGCGATTTGAGCTGGTCGATCACTACACCCAACACTGCCGCGAACATCACTTACGACGCTTTCGGAGATATCACGGAGGGCACTGCCGGGACCTTTTCCGCAATCGAGGGCGACAACACGCTGACGGGGGTGTTCTCGCTGGACGCGTGGATATACGACGGTGTCAGCTACGGGCCACAAGGAGACTACGAAGGAATCGACCTGGAAGGCACGATTACCAATCTGCAACTGACTCCGGGGGCCTCCAATTTCAACAACCAGATATTCAACTCGTTTCTCGACCTGCCGTCCGCGAACTCGTATGACGTGGTACTGGATGTGGGCAACTGCACATCGGGCTCAAAAGTGGAGCCTTGCATCGCCCCCCTTGACCCGACGGCTAGCTTCACTTCGCTTCAACTCACCCCGAATTCCGTGACGCCGGAGCCGGGAACTTTTGTTCTACTTCTGGCGGGCGCTGTAGCCGGTGCTCGTGTGTTTCACCGCAAGAGGCTTAGCTGATCGGAATTTGGCAAATTCATTGCCATGGGCGGCACATCGGGTTTGGTGATGCTGCCTGAGACTTCCAACCCTAGTCCGTTTTCCGAACCCTGTGCCCCAGGGCAAGCGCATTTGAAGAATTATTCTGAGCCGCGGTAGGAATTACGGTCGCGGTCTGAGCGCGGCCAGAAGTTCCCCTGGTCCCAGGGTGTTCAAAATATCCTCCGGCCCAAGCCAGGCGCGGCATAGCTGGCGGATGCCGTAATCCATCTTTCCCAGGTTGCGGGCGTCGTGCGAGTCCGAGTCGATAACGATCTTGCAGCCTAGCTCCTTGGCCAGGCGCAGGTCGCGATCGCACAGGTCGAGGCGCTCGGGGGCGGCGTTGTGTTCGACTGCCACGCCCAGTTCGGCTGCGCGGCGCAATACCGCTCCCAGGTCCAGGGCGAAGGGCTCGCGGCGCAGCAGCAGGCGGCCGGTGGGATGGCCAAGAATCCGCGTATAGGGGTTCTCGATTGCCCGCAGGACACGCGCCGTCATTTCTTCGCGGCTCTGCTCGAAGCGGGTGTGGACGCTGGCGATGACGATCTCCATCTGCGCCAGGACTTCGTCATCGAGATCGAGAACTCCATCGGCCAGAATGTCGACCTCGATGCCGGTGAAGACGCGGATGCGGCCCTCCATCTGGCGATCGACTTCTTGAATTCGAAGGATATGCTCGATGGCTCGCTTCTCATCCAGGCCGTTCGTCATGGCCAGGTTCTTGGAGTGGTCGGTAATGGCGATGTAGCTGAACCCGCAGGCCAGCGCGGCCTCGGCCATCTCGCGAATCGAGTTGTGGCCGTCGGTGGCAACGGTATGCATGTGAAGATCGCCGCGCAGATCGGCTTTTTGAATGAGCTTTGGCAGCATGTGCCGGGCAGCGGCTTCAATCTCGCCCAGGTTCTCGCGCAGCTCTGGCGGCATCCAGTCCATATCCAGCGCGGCGTAAATCTCCTGCTCGGTGGCCGCGGCTACGGTTGAATCGTCGTCGAGCCGGGCCAGGGCCCATTCGCTGAGAGTGTAACCCATTTTGAGAGCGCGCTGGCGCAGCGAGACGTTGTGCGCCTTGGAGCCGGTAAAGTATTGCAGCGCAGCGCCATAGGAAGCCGAAGGTAGAAGGCGCACGTCAACCTGTAGGCCGTCGCTGAGATGGAAGCTGACCTTGTTTTCGCCTTTGGCGATGATGTCGTGGATGCCGGGGTAGGCAGCTACGTGCTCGACCGCGGAGGAGGTGTGCTCGGGGGCGCAGGCTGGCCCGGTGACCAGCAGATCCAGGTCGCCGGCGGTTTCCCGGCCACGGCGCAATGATCCGGCGGGGGTGACGCGCTCGATGCCCGGGAAAGCCAGCAGATAGGCCGAGATGCGCTGGGCTGCCCCCTCGGCCACGTCGATGCGGAAGCGGTCGGCGCTGCGGCGATAGTCGTCGATGCCCTTGCGCAGCTTCTCGATTTGCTTTTCGCCCATGCGGGGAAGACCGGCAAGGCGCCCCGCTTCAATGGCCTCGGCAAGCTGGTCGATGCCGGCGATTTTCGCCGCGTCCCACAGCAGCGCAACCGTCTTGGGACCCATCCCAGGCAGCTTCAGCAGTTCCAGTAGGCCAGCGCCATACTTGGCCAGCAACTCCTCGCGCAGGGGCAGAGTGCCGGTGGCGGCAATAGCTTGCAGGTTGGCGGCCATGCCTTTCCCAATGCCCGGAATCTCAAGCAGGCGGGCGGTGTCCGCTGCGGCGGCCATCAGATCGACGGTAGTCTGGCCGGCGGCCTCCGCGGCGCGGCGATAACTGCGGATGCGAAAACTGTCGCCGCCGTCGATCTCCAGCAGGTCGGCGGTTTCCTCAAGCAGACGAGCCATGGTGGGGTTGTCCATCGGATAAGTCTCCGCGAACAGTAGAACAGAAATCGGAGCCGAGAGCGCGGAAAGGCGTGGGTGCAGGCAAGAGCCAAGTGCAGGGGAGGAAGGACTTGAGGATTTCGAACATGAATGCAGATTTACGGCAGGGCTTCCGCAGGACCCGCCTGCCATTACTCGAAAGCAGGGTGTGACACAGGCAGAGAAATCAGACGCACAACCGGCGGACCACCTGCAGGGGTGGATTTGCGCAAGCGAAGGGTAGTTACCCAGCTAGGCTGCGTTGTGAGCGGTGTCCCTGAAGCGGATCACTGCGTCCGCCTGAGGACCTTTCTGGCCCTGAACGATGTCGAACTCGACCTCATCGCCCTCTTTCAGAGTCTTGTATCCGTCCAGTTGGATGGCGGAATAGTGAACGAATACGTCCGGCCCGTCATCGCGTCCTATGAATCCGTAGCCCTTGGCGTTGTTAAACCACTTGACCTTCCCTTTGTATTGAGCCACAGGCTCCTGCTTTCTTGCATCGTGCGTGAAGTGGCGGCCAGCGTGTTAACCGGGGAGCGCCCGCCGCTATAAGCTAAGACGTGAAAACTGCAAGAAAGGTTGATTTGAATATCAAAGAGCGGTCCCACGCACTGAGATTTCTCGTTTGGGGTGGGCCGATGGATACCACCGGCGCGAGTTGGAGAATGCCGAAAGAAGCGAAGAAAAATCGAACTACTTCTTGCGCTTGACGCCTAACCGGCGCGCGTACAAGAGCACGCTGGACAGGGTTTTGCCGTCGAGGATAGCGCCTTTGTCGATCATTTTGAGCAGGTCGGAGAGCTTGACAAGCCGGAAATCAATCTGCTCGTCGTCTTCAGGGTGAGCGTCACCGGCCATGAGTCCTTCGGCCAGAAAAACCTTCATTGACTCGCCCAGAAAACCAGGGCTGGCGTAGTACTCCAGCAGCGGCTTCCAGTTTTTTGCACCGTAGCCGGTTTCCTCGGCCAGCTCGCGCTTTGCCCCTGCAAGCGGGTCTTCGCCCGCCTCGAGCTTTCCTGCGGGCAGTTCCCACATGAATTGTTTGGCGGCGTGGCGATATTGGCGCTCGATCACAATCCAGGGGTTCTTCTTGTTCTTCCTGGCATCGATGGCCAGAATGACGACGCTGCCGTTGTGGCGGATCACGTCGCGTTCGCTGGCGCGGCCACCCGGCTCGATCAGCTTGTCGTGGAGCACGCGGAAGAGCGGCCCCTGATAAACGACCTCAGAGCTGAGCAGTTGCGCCGTCTCCTGCACAGGCGCGGCAGTCGCTGCTTTGCCGGGCTTTTTCGCAGGCTTCGCCGGCTTCCTTTTTACGGCTGGCACTTTGGCCGGTTTCGCGGCTTTCGTCTTGGTCAACTTGGTCGGGGATTTCTTCGGCGACTTGGCTGGCGACTTCTTTGCCACCTTCTTTACCGTCTTTGCCGGCGTTTTCTTTACCGCGGCGGGTTTCTTTTCGTCACTGGGCATTCCAATTTCTCTCCTGACAACACAATTGCTGAACAATCAGTTACAAAGTATACGCACAACCACGGCGGCGCTGCTGACCACAATGAGGCAGTTGTGCATCGATTCTACCCGGCGTGGCATCCTTAACACAGCCGCATTGTCCCAAAGGAACGAGTTGCCCACTACAGAGTGTCATCCTATTACGATTGCGCCGGGCTTTCACCGGCTGTTTCTGGACTATTGTGCCGGGGCTGCGCCCGCGCGCGGGTTCTATTCCGCTGGGCAACCCGGCCCGAACTGGCAGGCGCGGCCGTCCGTTCCCCCTCACTGGCCGGAACTAGTTGAGTTGCTGAAGGCGCAGAATCGAGAGTCGACGGCTGAGGGGACTGAAGGCGCGCGGGCGCTGGATGCTCTAAGGCAGGGCGCGGGAGCTGTGGTTACCGGGCAGCAGGTGGGGCTGTTCGGGGGACCGCTGTTTACGCCCTTCAAGGCGGCAACCGCACTGGCGCGCGCACGCACTGCCACTTCGGCGGGTCTTCCACATGAGGCCATCTTCTGGCTGGCGTCTGAAGATCATGATTTTGAAGAGATTAACCATGTTACGTTTCCGGCCAGGCGCGAATTGCGGAAACTGGTTTATCCGGCGGGTCAGGAAGCTGCGCGGCCAGTGGGCGGCATTGTGCTGGACGAACGGATTACGCCGCTGGTGGAACAGGCCTGGGAACTGCTTGGCGCCTCCGAAACCATGGACGCGCTGGCGGAAGCCTACAAGCCGGGGAACACGTTTGCGCAGGCCTTCCGGGCGTTCTATGCCATGGCTTTTGCAAAGCAGGGACTGCTGGTGCTGGATGCGAGCGTGCGCGATGCTCACCGCATGGGTGCGCCGGTGTTACGGGCCGGCCTGGAACGTGCGGACGAGTTGCACGCCGCGCTGACCCAGCGCAATGCGGATCTGGTGGCAGCCGGGTATCATGCGCAGGTGGCTGTGGGCGGGCAGAACAGCCTGTTGTTTCTGATTGACGAGGGTTCTGGAGCGCGTCTGGCGCTGAAGCGGATTGCGCCGAACGCGGAGGAGTCTCAAGGGTTGTGGCAGGCTTTCTCTCCCAGTGGCCGGCTCAGCTTTTCTACCTCGGACCTGGTGGGGATTCTGGAGGCCGAACCGGAGCGCATTTCGCCTTCGGCGCTGTTGCGGCCCGTCTTTCAGGATTTCTTGCTTTCGACTTCGCTCACGATCGGAGGTCCGGCTGAGATTGCGTACTTCGCCCAATCCGCCGTGCTGTTCGAGCGCATTCTGGGGCGGATGACGCCCGTGGAACCGCGCTTCAGCGCAACGCTGATTGAGCCCTCAATAGCCGAGTTGCTGCGCCAGCATGAGCTGACGCTGGAGCGGGTTCTTGAGATTTGCGGGCCGGAAAACGGAGCGGGCGGCCCGGTCGCGCTTGGTCAGTTGCTGGCCGCGCGCGCCATGCCCATCGAAGGCAAGCGGAAGCTGGCTGCCACCGGCGTTGCGCTGGATGCCGAGTTGACCACGCTGCTGGAATGGATGAGCGGGCTGGATGAAGGGCTGGGCAAATCGGCCGAGACCGCGGCAAGCAAGATGCGCTACCAGATGAGCCGCCTGCGAACTCTGGCTGCCAACTTTCAGTTGCAGCGCGAGGCATCGCTGGGGCGTCATGCTGAGGCCATTTGCCAGGCGCTTTATCCCGGAGGGGCGTTGCAGGATCGGGTGCACGGCGCGGCTTTCTACTTTGCCCGCTATGGGTTTGAGCTGGCGGAGGAGCTGACCGTGGCGGCTGCGAATCCCTGTCCGGGCCATGCTGCAGTGTGGTTGTGAGGCAGTGTGCAGTGAACTACCGGCCCTTGTTCACTTCTTCACTTGTTCACTTGTTCACTCCTTCACTTTTTCACTGTTTCACTCCTTCACTTGCATTTGTCTATAATCCTCGCGAGCATCCAAGAGGTTCCCAATGAGACGAGTTTTCGCAATGTTGGCTTTCGCAGCCATGACTTGCTCGGCAGTGCAGGCGCAGATGCCGTCCTGCGGGACTGCCGGGACAAACAACGATTTCCTCGGGATTCAGACTGTCCGGCTGTGGGCTGGCGACGCTCCTGAAGCCAAAGGCAAGGCCTGCGAAGACATACCAACATTGACCATCATGGGACCGCGCCACGGGGCCGAGAACGGCGCCGCGGTCATCGTGTTGCCCGGGGGCGCTTATCGCGGTCTGGCGGCCGATCTTGAAGGCCGCGAGGTTGCCGATTGGTTTACCGCGCACGGCTTTCGCGCCTTCATCCTCAGCTATCGGCTCACCTCGAACGGCTACGTGCTTCCTATCCCACTTCTCGACGCCCGACGCGCCGTGCAGACAGTCCGCGCCCGCGCCGCCGATTACCACATTGACCCCGCCAGGATCGTGGTCATAGGCTTCTCTGCCGGCGGACACCTGGCTGCGCTCGCCGGGACGCAGTTTGTGCCCGGGAATCTCGACGCCGACGACCCCATCGACAGAGCTTCAAGCCGTCCAGACTATCTGGTGCTTGGTTACCCGTGGATCGGGGCCATCTCCCTTGACACCTCGCATTTGAACTACTGCAAGATGTTTAATCTGATGGACCGATGCGCGGCGCTAACGGCAGCGTATTCTCCGGATCTGTTCGTGACAAAGGAAACGCCGCCAACATTCTGGTACCACACTTTCAGCGATCAGACGGTTCCGGTGGAGCAGGGGCTCAAGTTCTATGAGGCGCTGGTGAAAGCCGGCGTTCCCTCAGAGGCGCATATTTTCGCGAACGGGCCGCACGGGACCGGGTTGGGCAAGGGGGACGCCGCTCTGGATCAATGGCCGAACCTGCTGGAGAACTGGCTGCGGGCGCAGGGGCTGCTGACGCCGGTGAAAAAGTGAACAGTGGACAGTGAACAGTGGACAGCAAGATCCTTATTGAAACCGATGGTAGGATGATTGAATCCGTCCTGGAGGCACACAAAGAATGAACTCCGCATTTCGGCTTGCTGTTTACATGTTGGTTGTCGTGGCTTGCTTGATCCTGAATCCAGAAGCGCAGGCGCAGGATACTCGAAGCGCCGCGCAAACACCCGCAACGGGCGCTGAGACGCATAAGGACGCCGACCATAAAGATGCCGACAAGGACGC
>Ga0302194_10001491_pt1 | contig 14948 bp, 14 predicted proteins | sample II_Bog_N1_1_FD_200227 | JGI IMG/M metagenome (GOLD analysis project Ga0302194, IMG submission 200227) | Peat permafrost microbial communities from Stordalen Mire near Abisko, Sweden - II_Bog_N1_1 | ecosystem: Environmental > Terrestrial > Soil > Wetlands > Peat | place: Sweden: Abisko...
ACCGAAAACATTTGCGCGGGCTGCCCGCAAGGTACGTGTCTCCACGAGTCGCAACCACAGGTTCAACCCTTTCGCATGTTTTGTAACCACTCGGGCGACCATTTCAGCTAGGTAGCGCACCCCTATTAGCCGCCATTTAATCTCTGAACTTTGAACTCTGACACCGACCACTGACCACTAATCACTAATCACTGACCACTGTCTTTGACGTTCGCCACCTGGTCAATAATGTGCTGAATCACCACCACCTGCACATGAATATGCCGCGCCACATCCGGCAAAAACTCGGTGATAAAGTTCGAAATCGGCGCCGTCGCCAACCCCGTTGCATACCGCTCCGCAGTGGCCCGCGAATTCGTCTCCCGCTCCGGTATGTAGAGGTTCCCAATCTCATCATCGATCGCAAACCCCAATAGATCCGCATAGTTCAGCATCCCGCGCCCGTTGTCGCCCTGCGTCCACGCCACCTGGTACATCGCATGAGCGACCCGCTTTTTAATGCTGGCCGTCGGCATCCGGTGGTAGTGCGGGTCCTGATGCATGACAGAAGGAATCAGGAACGTCCCAAAGAATTCCCCCGTCAGATCCTGCGTGTAACTCACCCCCACATACCGCGCAAAACCCCACATCCCCGGCCCATAATCCGAGTGCGCATCCGACCCCACCGCAATCGCCGAACTCCCCAAAATCGTGACCGCGTTGAACGGGTCAACAACGTTCCGCACCGCCAACCACGCCTTCTCCTTCGGCGTCATCGGCTTCACCTGCGGCCCATCCAGAAACCGCGCATACCAATTAATCAAAGGCATCTTGATGTTCTTGATGATCGGCAGCTCATGCATCAGGGATGTATACGAAGCGCATGGAACCTCTTCCGAGTTCACCTCGGGATGCGTCTCTGCCACCGGCGCAGGCAATCCCTCCGCATCGGCAATCATTTCTGCGGCTCGCACCCCAAGCGCATGTCCTGCGTTTTTCACACGACAGGGATCAGGCGTAGTCGCCGCCGCTTGCGTCGTGTTCTGAGGCTCAGGTGCCTCAGGCAGTAAAGCCCCTCGATCGGCACCCGTGCTGGCCCAGGCCCGCGTACCCGCAAGGCTCAGCAGCAACATAAGCATCACGAAGCAGCAGGGCGTTGCCCGCCGCAAGCGCGCGTCTTTGTCGGAACTTCCGTAGCTTAAGTTGTTTAACAAATCTCCCCGCACCCCGCGCCGCAGGCACACAACCGCCTCGGGCCCCGCTAAGAATCTCTGACGCAATCTTTCGAAAAAAGGTCACCTGACTTCCCAAATCAATCCACTTCCGCAGTAAAGAAAGTGGCAGCCCCTAGCGCCTCGCCAGAACAAACTCAGAGCAGACCGCGTATTGACCATTGCGGCACCTACCGGTCTTCCGCGATTGACGCGCCGCGCCGGGCACCGCACACTGAAAGCAGGTTGACGATTCACGGGCTTCGAGCCGGAGGCAGTTTCATGAGCAGTTATCCTCCCCCAGGGCCGGGCAAGGGACCCGGGCACCGTATTGAAGAGTGCATCGAACTCATCGAGATGGAACTTCGCCATGCTGCGGCGTATGTCAACGACGCCATTATTCCGCAGGTGCGTTCGGAATCCATCTCCGCCTTGCGCAACGCGGCAGAGGCTATGCGTAAATTCGCTGACCGCCTCGACCATCAGAACCCGCCACCGCCCCCGCCTCCCCAGGCGCCGCACACTTAATGGCGAACTCTCACGCATTCCGCCGCACTCGGAGCGCCTGCACTCTAGCCGCGTCCGCGTTGGCGCTCCTCTTTGCCGTGGGCTGCGGACATCGCAGCAATGTAAGCCAGTACCCCGCTTCGCGAACCGCTCCGTCCGCGCAGAGCACGAACCCCGGGCGCATTGCTCCCACCCCCGTACCCCCAGGGGGAGTCAACGCCGCTGATCTCGATTTCGTCAAAACCCACCGGCCCATCCAAAGCGAAGAGGGCCTTGCCACCTGGTACACCGCGCCTTATAAAGGCCGCAAAGCCGCCAACGGCGAGGTCTTCAGTGACCACGCCCTCACGGCCGCACACCGCACCCTTCCAATGGGTTCGCTCATTGTTGTCACCAACCTCAAAACCCGACAGTCCAGCGCCATGCGCATCACAGACCGCGGACCGTTTGTCGATGGCAGAATTCTCGATCTCACCGTCGCATCGGCAAAAGCAACCGGCATCTATCAGGCCGGAACCGCCCGCGTGCGCCTCGACGTCTACCGTTCGCCAAAGCCCATCGACACCGGTGGCCGCTGGTGCGTGCAAATCGGCGCCTTCCACAGCGAGCACAAGGCCAAAAAGCTCAAGGCCCAGCTGCTGCGCAAGTACCCCAGCTCCACGGTCATCGAGTTCCCAGGCCAGGACAGCTATTGGGTGCGCATCCGCCCCCAGGGCGACAACCGCGAAGAAGCTGAATCCATCGCCCGCCACCTCCGCCCCGGCGAATCCGAGGCCGAAGCCTTCCTTACTCGCCTCGACTAGCCGAAACAAGCTGCCTGGTTCCAGGCGCCTGCATCGCAGCCCGCAAAGAGAGTCCGCAATTTCATTTCCACTAACCCGGCAAAACCTCCAGAAACTGCGATAGAATTCCGCCCATCTCTCTTACTTGGGATTTTCGAAAGGCAGGCCGGAATGACAAGCGAGCAATCCAGAATTCGTCTGAACTATTTAGCCCTCCTTGTTGCTGCAATCGCCTGTTTCCTCTTAGAAGCTGGCTGGTACACGTTCTTCATGCAGCCATGGCTCGACGGCATTGGCCGTACCATGGAATGGCTGGAGCACAGTGGCGTCAACCCGGCTTTCCAGTACTCCACGGCCTTTGTCTCTGCCGCCGTCATGGCCACCACCATTTCCTGCGTCACTCAACTCACCGGTCCGCAAACCGCACTGCGGGGCATGAAGGTTGCGGCGCTGCTGTGGCTGGGCCTCATCTTCACCTCCATCTCCACCGAATATGTCTTCGAGGTGCGCTCCTGGAGCCTTCTCGGAATCAATGCCGGCTTCTGGTTGCTGGGCATGACCATCATGGGAGCCATCGTAGGCGCATGGAAGAAGAAATCGTAATCGCCAAATCAAGGCAGAAACCCGAATCCCTTCATCGGCGTACAAAACACACACCCGCGCCGGTACGTTAACATTCTCAATAACATTTGCTTTTTTTACGAGCTGTTACGCCTGCGTGGCAATTCCCCCGAGCGCCCTTCCAGCGGCGCATTCGCCTCGTGTATTGCTCGTATAGCCAAAAGTGAATGGGAGGACAGGATGCGATTGAAGGAACCGGAAATTGTCATCAACTATCTAGCCATCGCCGGCGCGGCGGTAGCCTGCTTTATCGTGGAAATCGTTTGGTTTGGCTACTTCATGAGGCCATGGCTCAGTGGGCTCGGAGACTGCTCCGGATGGTATTCCCCGAAACAGCACATCAATCCCGCCCTCCAGTTTGGCGTTGCATTTGTCTCACAACTCGTCATCGCCACCGGCGTCTCTTTCGTCACCCAACTCACCGGCGCGTGGACGGCAACGCGCGGCATCACTACTGCGGCCTGCCTGTGGTTTGCATTTGTGCTCACCACCTGGGCCACTGAATATTCCTTCGAACTTCGCCCCTTCAACCAACTCACCATCAATGGCGGCTTCTGGCTCATTGGCATGCTCGCCATGGGTGCAATCGTCGGTGCATGGAAACACTAATAAGCCGCGAAAGACGCCGTATTTTTTCTGACGAAAAGGCGGAGGCAGTACCGAGTGCGAGCTCCCGCGAGCGTCCGCCGCACCGCAGGCGCTTAGTCCGGCGGTGGATAGAAGGGCAGCTTGTCGTTCTTTTCATTGGCGCGCTTCACAGTAGCGTCGCTCAGCAGCAGGGCCGGCGCAAGCATCGTCACCGGTACATCGCCAAAATAGTTGGCCACATATAGGTCCTTGCCCGCCGCCTCCACGCTTGAGCGCAGCGCACGCTGATCCACTTCGTCCAGAGCAGCGCCCCGCACCAGTTCGCGCTTTCCGTCGGAGCTCACGCGATACAGCAACCGTGGCGTCATCTCCCCGCCCAAAGTCTGGACGAAGTAAACATTCTTCAGCCCCCGGTCCTTAGCCATATCCATCAGCTTTTTGTTCAGCTCGTCGTCCGTCACGCCATCTTTTGCTGATATCTTCAGCACGCCAAGAGAAGGCCGTGCCGCACCGGTAATCCCCGCCCGTCCATGTCCATTCGACTGCGGAAAATCACGTACCGGCTCGCGCCCCAGCAGGTAGCTCTCCAGCTTTCCATCCGTCACCAGGTTCACCGCCTGCGCCGGCACGCCCTCGTCATCCACAGCGTATGCGCCCACCAGTCCCTTGCCCGCATAGCTCTTCAATCCGGGATCATCCACCACATCTAGAAAGTCCGGCAGCACCCGCGCATGGTAGCTCGACGCAAACGCCCCATTGGTCCGCGCCTCCGTACCCATCTTGGGCCGCGTCGCCACCAGGCCCCCGGCAAGCAACTCGTGCAACGTATCCGCTCCGGCATCCGCGCTTAGCAGGATAGGCCCGTGATACTCCTCCTCCACCAGCGGCGCCTTGCGTAAATCGCTAAGCGAGGCAATCTCCTCTACCGCATGATGCGCAAACGTCTCCTGCGAATCCAGGTCCTTCAGCGACGCTCCACTCGATGCAAACGACCGGTCCAGTCGCATGCCGTCCGCCGCCTGCGTGCCCGCCGCAAAGCTCTCCTGGTATTCAGCCGCGGTCTTGCGTACGATCGTTCCCTCGCTGGTTACAAGCCATGTATTCGTTACCCGCGCATGAAATTCCGCCATCGAGTACTCAACCTCGTGCTGGCTCGCGCTTACAGTCGAGTCCGTTCGGTACAGGCCGCTCGTCTTCGCAATCCGATCCGTCCAGGCCGCGTCGTCCACTTCCAGCTTCCCCGGTTCGCCGAGCGAAACTACTGGCTTCTCCTGGCTGAAGTCATCGGCCTGCGGCGGCGTTTGCACCTGCTTCAGCGCCGCCTGCTTCTGCGCATAGGCAGCCAACGCGGACTTGTAGGCCGTATCCGTAGCCGCCCACAGCGCGGACCTTACCGCGACAGGATCCTCGTCCAGCGCCGCCAACTGCAAAGATCCATCCCCACGTCCGCCTGAGCTGTCGGTCTTATAGTCGCCCACACGCACCGTAACCCGCGCCACCCGTTGGCGGCTGCGTCCAGACCCCTCGCTGGCGCCAAACTCTGCCTTGGTCTGGAAGTCATCCACATCCTCAATCCGGTACTGGATAAAGAATGGCTTCGCGAACCCCGGCAACTGCAACTGGCTCATGCTCCGGTCCATCTCGGTAAGCATCGCCTTCAGCAGTGGATCCTTCTCCGCATCCGAGCGGCTCGCCGTGGCGGCCTGCGCCCCAGCCAAAACAGGCAAGCAAATGCAACCGGCCAGCATCCCAACGCCCGCCAAAGTGCCAACTGAACAAATCGACCTCATCGCGTTTTCCCTCATCCTCAAACAATCCTCTGCCGTTCGTCGCCCGACACGATCACGCCCGGCTTCCAACTCGGCGCATCCCAATTTCCAAAGCCACACCAGCCCCAATCGCAACCCAATAAACGGCAATATCCCATCCGGAAAACACCCGCCCCAGCATCAACTTCCCCGCAACAGTAAGCCGAAAAGCATCCATCCCCGGCGAGCGATAAAGCTTGAAAACCTCAACCGCCGTAGCCACAACCCCTGACAACAACCCAATCCGCACCACGGGCCACTGCGGAGCCAAAGCAAGAATGATCCAGAAGATCATCACCGCCCAGAGCATCGACCCGCCATACTTCACCACAACCCACGGCAGACCCACGTGCAAAAACCGAACACTCAATCCCAGCGCCACAGTAGCCAGCCCAAACCCAACCGCCCGCCACGGCCGCCAATCAAATCCCCGCATGGATCGGTTCCTAACCACTAACCACTAATCACTAACCACTACTTACCGAGGTATCGCCAATATCGGCGGCCTAGCCGTCCCCTGCGTCTGCTTCTGCGTCTCCATCTCACTCAACAGCATCGCCGGAGCTACCGCGCTCACCGGCACCGTTCCCGACTCCGCACCGCACTCGCCATTGAACACCTCGCTCTTATCGCCGGTCGCCATAATCCGCTTCATCGCCGCCAGCGGAGTCCCCACAATACTCACGCCCCGCACCAGCTCATCGGGGCGCCCATCTACATACACCCGCCAAACCACCAGCGGAACCACGCTGAAAGCCTGTGGCGAACTTCGCGTCGTCACCGCAAACCCTGACGAGATGTCCTCGAAGTAAAGCCCGTACGGCTTGTCCTGTTTCTTCGCTTCCTCAATTAGTTCCTTGCGCAACTCCGTCTCCGGTACCGTCTTGGTCGAAGTCACAATCAGGTTGCCCTGCCGCCCCGTCGGCATCCGCCCCGTCTGCGCGCGCCCGTGTCCATTCGAGTCATCAAAATTCGCAATCGGCAGCCGCGACATCAGGAAGGTCTTCAGCACCCCATCGTCAATCAGGCTAACCCGCTGCGCCTTCTGTCCCTCGTCGTCGTATTCATAGCTACCGCTCAGCCACGTCTTGCCAAACGTTGTCACCGTCGGGTCGTCCGCCACCGAAAGAAACGTCGGCAGCACATCCTTGCCCACTTCCTTGGTAAATGTCTGCCCCTCTTCATCACCGCGCTGCCGCTGGCCCTCCAGCCTGTGCCCCAGCACCTCGTGGAAGAACACAGCCGCGGCCCGCCCGCTTAGAATCACCGGCCCATCAAACGGGGTGGTCACCGGCGCTTTCCTCAGTGCCTCCAGGCTCTTGCCCAGTTCATGGATTGCCACTTCCAACTCCGCCTGCCCCGGCAATCCCTTCACCGTCTCCGCCTCAAACGTCTGCGCCCGAAACAGGTCCATCCCATCGTCTGCCCGGCTCACTGCAAACACCACCAGACGCGCCGCAAGGTGCGGAGTCACCACCCGCGACCCTTCAGACGAAGCAAAATAGTCCGTCTCGTTCTGCACCGTCAGCATCACCATGTTCTGTGTCACATCCGGATACTCGCGAAATATCTTCGACAGCGCCGCCACGCGCTCGCCCCACGCCGCCCTGTCCACCTCCACTGGCGGAGCAGGCGTGCCCAAATGCGTCTGCGGCTCTTCTTTGCTGAAGTCCGGAGAAGTGTCTTCCTCCTTGGCCCGTACCTCGGCCTCGGTTTTCACCCGCAGATAGTTGTCCAGCGCCGTGCTGTAGCCGGTGTTCGTCGCCATCCACAAGCTGCGCGCCAGCGCCTCGCGATCGTCCGTCACCGGCAGTTGCATGCTGTTCACCGCCGACCCCCGATGCGTCCCATGTGTGTTATCCAGCTTCGGCTCGCCCAGTCGCACCTGTATATCGGCCACGCGCGCGCGGTTCGCGGAGCTGTCCACCACCGCGCCATACTGCGCCCGAACCGTCGCCGTGCTCGCATCGCTTACGCTGTAGCTCAAAAAATAAGGTGGCAACTGCTTATCGACATCTTTGCCCGTCGCCTGCTTCCCGAGCGAAGTAAACGCTCGATGCAACTCCGTCGTCATCGCGTCCAGAAGGACCGGGGTCCCCGGCGACGGGTCCTTGTCGCTGGGGTGGAGAAGGACGGGCGTCTGAGCAACAGCGCCCTGCTGCGCCAGGGAAGGGCAGGGAACCACAGCAACCAGGGCGATAACGGCGGCAACCAACCGAATCGAAGGATTGCAGAAGAAAGCGGGAACCAGCCGCCCCGCGGCGGCGAAAGAAGGGTTTGTCATAGGCAGGAACAGCTCAGTAATTATCTCCAATCCCTGATTCTCTCAGAGTAAGCTACGGTCGAGGGCAAAGCTTCATGACATTTACGCGCGGAAGGCTCATCGCCCTACGCATCACCTTTCTGTTGAGCCGCCCAACCTCTTCGCAGACGCACGAGCAAATGAAACTCCGGATGCCCCCCAAATGCACCGTGCCCCGTTCTTGCGCCTTCTTTCTGGCGCAAGGGCGGGAAACCAAAAAGCCAAACCGTCGGCCATCGGACTTTTCCATCTTTCATCTTTCTCTTCTTTGTTGCCTTCTATTCCTTATCCATTCGGCCCCGGTTCCTTGTGCGGCCCAAGCCGTTTCCCCAGCTTCTGCAGCCGCGCAGTCAACCAATCAATCCAGCTCCCAACCCACCTCGCAGGCCTACACTCTCTCGCCCGACAAGCTGGTCAAAGCTACCGCTCTCGGCCGCATCCGCAACATTCTCGGAATCGTCGCGGCCCTATGGGATCTCGCCTTCCTGTGGCTCCTGCTCGCCACCCGCACCGCCGCCGGACTTGAAGCATTCGCGCAGCGCCTTTCCAATCGCCGCTGGCTCCAGGGCGTAATCTTCTTCGCCGCCTTCCTAATCATCCTCACCCTCGCCGATCTGCCCCTTGACATCTACGCCCACCACGTCAGCCTTTCCTACGCCATCAGTGTCGAGCCTTGGCTCCCTTGGCTCATCGACATGTCAAAATCCTTCGGCCTCACCCTCGTACTCGGCGTTCCCGTCCTCCTGCTCTTCAACTGGATCGTCCGCCGCTGGCCGCGCCGCTATTGGCTCGTATGCTGGGCCTTCGCCATCCCCCTCATCGTCCTGTCCACATTTCTTGAACCACTCGCCGAGCCCATCTTTAATCAATACGAGCCGCTCGCCAAAAACCATGCCGCCCTCGTAGCCGCCCTTGAAAAAGTCGTAGCCCGCACCGGAACCAACATCCCCCCAGGCCGCATGTACCTTATGAAGGCCAGCGAAAAATCGAACGGCATCAACGCCTACGTGTCCGGCATCGGCGCAACCAAACGCATTGTCGTGTGGGACACCACCGCCGACCGCATCCCCAACGACGAAATCATGATGGTATTCGCTCACGAGAGCGGCCACTACGTCCTCGACCACATCCCCAAGGGCATTGCCATCTCAGCCGTCGTATTCTTCTTCGTCTTCTGGCTCTGCGCCCAGGTCGCCGCATGGCTAGTGCGGCGCCGCGGCGAAAGCTGGGGCATCGCAAAAGCTGATTCGTTGGTTCAGGAAGAAATGCCCCGTGCCCCATTCTTGCGAGGCTTTGTTCGCAAGGGTGGGAGAGAGCGAAGTTCGCATCCGCAATCTTTCAATCCGCTCTCCACCCGAACGGGCTTCGTGGCCCTCCTCTTCGTCGCTTCCATCGCCAACTTCCTGCTCCAACCAGCCGGCAATGCAGTAAGCCGCCACTTCGAGCACGAGGCCGACGTGTACGGTCAGGAAGCCACCCACGGCCTCGTCCCCGACCCTCAAAAAACCGCCGTCGCAGGATTCAACGACCTCGGCAAAGCCTGGCTCGACGACCCCAATCCCAACCCATACATCGAGTTCTGGCTAGCCAGTCACCCCTCGATGCAATCCCGCGCCACCTTCGCTGCCCACTACAACCCCTGGCCCAACAGCGGCCACGGCGAATTCTTCGATAAGTAGTTGCAGTCGTCTACGCGGGACTGTAGCGCCGGTCCTCAAGACCGGCTGTCGTGCGGGCGTCCCGATCGCAGCGATGCTCACTTCAACACGCAGCCTTCTACACCCCACCTGCCGAATCATCCCCATAAGTAGGAAACGGCTCCGGCGCCGTGCTCGTCGGCATGGTCTTCAGCGTCTCCAGATCCGCCAGCACCTGCGCCCACTTCTGCGGATCCTTCTTCGTCGTAATCGGCAGATCGAGGTTCGCGTAATACGCCTGAATCTCTTCCTTAATCCCCGGCGGAATCGGCACCGTGGGCTGCCGCGTCAGCTGGTGCAGCAAATGCGCAAAGGTCGAGTCCGTCAGCGGATACCCACCCGGCTGTACTACCTTCCCCGTATCCAAATCGCGATTCGGCAGCGGATGACGCGGGTCACGCGTCTCCTGCGGCCCTTCCGACTTGGGCTTCAGACTCACAGCCACCGGCCGCACTGGCTGCGGCGGCGATCCCGCATTCTTCACTTCCGGCCCGGGAGCCTCTTCGCCAGTAAAGGACTTCTTCGGCGCTGCTGGCGGCGTAAACCCCGCCAATGTCCTTCTCAAAGCGGCCTCCGACAACGCAATACTGTGCATGTACTCCGCTTCCGTTTCCGCCGACGGTCCTTTCACCGCAACCATCTTCAGAGGGCCAAATTTGGGCAGAATAAACAGCAGCCCCGCCAGCGAATACGTCCCAATGCCCGGCTTCCGCCGATATAACTGCCAGTTATCTTCCACGGCTACCTGGGCAGTCTCTGCTTCTATCTCGTGCGCTTCCGGCGTGTCCGGGTCTGCGGGCTCATGGCTGCGATGCAACAGCGTAACCGCATAAGCAATCCGCGGAATAAACCTCCGCACGGCGAAACGATACGCGCTCACATTAATCCTGCGTCCACGCTTCCCCGTAAAGTCTTCCCGTATGCCGTAAGTCTGGTAGAACGCCAGCGCTAGCAGTTTCAGCGGCACTCCCAACCCAATATGCCGCAGGTAGTGAACCGGCGCCATTCTGTGGTGCGCAATCTCATTGATATCGAATCCAAATTCCGTCTGCACATGTTGGTGAGGGCCTTCCGCGTAGTTCACTTGCGTGCCGTATTTCGCTCCCAAATCCGGAAACTCCACCGGAACCGCCACGTTTGTCGCCAGCGGGTGTCCAACCGAGTCCCCGATATAGTGCGACAGCGCTCCCACCGCGAATGCAAGCTCATCGGCGTTCGACGCATTCCTGAAGAGATTCACCACAAAATCCCCCGATCGCACGTAATGTGTCAGATCGGAATAATTCACGTCGCCAAACGGATAATACCCAATGTCCTGAATCACGCACCCGCCATACGCATACGCCCGCGCCTCGTCCAATTGCGCCGGCGTCAGGTCAGGATAGCGGCTCAGCAGCAGCGGAACAATCGAGTCCTTCCAGGTCAGATCGATCAATTGCTCATGCGTCATCAGGGAATAGGCATGAGCTGTTCTACCCCACGGCATCAATAAGGCGACCAGAATTAAGGCAAGAACGGCAAATCGTCTCAAATTAGGCATTTATATATAGATGCGGAAAGGGCGTGAGCCGTCACAACCCTGAGACTTTACTGCATGTTAAAAATTTGCTGACTCCCCCTTCCCGGCGGCCGACAGGAGTATTCTTGCGTCCGACACTCTTTTTCATTGGAGATTGAAACATGGCAATCACGCGGCAAGTTATCACTTCGCTCTTGAGCGACGGAACGGACATGCTCGGCACCAAGAGCATCGCCGTCAAAATCGTGGACGAAAGCATCGTCTCCGGTTCGCTCCTCACGGTTGAAAGCAATCATTTCTGCGTCCTTAAATCGCGCGGAGCCGTCCTCAACGTCTATGAAACCGGGCAATACGCCCTCAGCACCCCAGACAAGCCCCTCCTCGGGTCCATCGCGCAAGGATTCTTTGGCGGCAACTCGCCCTGGGTCTTCGAGGTCATTTACGTCAACCGCTCCAAGCTGCTCATCCGCACCGAGGGCATAGCCACCAGCTCAGAGATGGCCGAGATGGCCTACCAGGTGGACTACTACATCCACATCGACACCAAAGAAGCAGCGCTCGACCTCATCACGCACATGCCCTTCACCGGCCACACCATTGACACCAAAGAAGTCTCCGACTACGCCGGTCCGGCCATCGAGCAGTCCATCAACCAGATCATTCAGGTCACCAAGATGGAGGACATCAACGAGCACATTCAGGATGTGCGCGAGTTGGTGAAAAACCACCTGGCCGAGTTCCTCAAGGTCTACGGCATCACGCTCAACGATCTCAAAGTCCTCATCATGCCCAAAGACCCGCGCATGCGCGAGCTCATCTCGCTGCAGGCCATGGGCCTTTCTCCCATCGAAGCTGTCCGGTATTACCTTGCCTTGAAGATGGCGGAAAAGGGACTCGTCTCCGCTCCCAACGCCGCGGCAGGTCTTCCGTTCAACATCGGCGGCAATGCCACAGGCATGTTTTCGGTTGATAGCGCAACAGGATTGGCCGGATCCACGGGATCGGCCGGAGAAAAATAGTGGCGGCTTTCGATTTCTACGACGCGGGCGCGCTGCGGCAGGTCGCCACCAACCTCTTCTATGGCTGGGGTTACAACTTCTACCGCGTCGAAAACCAGTTGCGCGCGGACGACCAGCTCGTCCGCGCCAAGGCCGCATGGCTGCTCGGCGTGGCCATGGCCAGCGTCGATGCCGCTGAAATCGAATATCGCCGCGAATTCCTCCCCGCTCCCTCGCGCGCCAAGCCCTTCCCTGACGCCGCCGCGGTCGCATCCGCCCAGCACCTTGAGCGCCTCGCCCGCTCCATCGGCGCACTCGAAGCCACCATCCTCCACCAGCCCGTCCCCGAGAACGACCGCATGACCCAGCGCTATCGTCAGGAAGCCCCCACGCTTGTCACCCTCATCGAGCACGATCACCAGCTCGTAGGCCAGTGCGATCTGCTCCGTTCCATGGTCGACCAAAAAGATGGCGCGTCAATCCTCCAGCGAGCCGCCGCCCTCGAGTCAGGCCTCGAAGCCATCCAATCCACTCTCCACAAGCGCGAAGCCGTCCTCCACGCTGCCGCCGGGCGGTAGGCCGGGGGTTTACCCCCGGCATTGGGCCAATCAAACCAGCGTGGGCTTTAGCCCCTGCGGTGCGCTTTTCAAGCATTCCCCAGAATCAACGCCCTTTTCCGCAGCCTGTTCATTCCTGCCGCAGGAAGGCCGATGAAATCCGCGGCTTTGGCCACGGAGTGACGTTATTTACTGCCAACCAGCATTTCAGCAACCAGCCGAGCCCCTGGTTCCTGTTTCTAAGTTTCCAGTAAAATCACTAATGCATGCAGCTTCCCCCGGGATCATCCATCCTCGTCTCCCTCGCCGGACTAGTCGCCGTCACCATCTGGCGCCTCCGCGAAGCGCGCAGCGCCGTCTCCCTCCGCAAAATCATCATCCCGCCCCTCGGCATGGCCACCGGCTTCTGCATGTTCATCGCCCCCGCCTTCCGCATTCCCTGGGCCTGGGCGGGCGCAGCCTTCCTCATCGGCGCCATCGCCTTGGCTTACCCTCTCCTGCTCACCACCCGCCTCATCCGCCAGGGCGACACCATCATGATGAAGCGCTCCGGCGCCTTCCTCGCCGTCATTTTCGTCCTTGCCGCCGTCCGATTCCTCGCCCGCGGCTACTTCGACACCATACTCACCGTCCAGCAATCCGCCGGCCTCTTCTTCATCCTCGCCTTCGGCATGATCGTCCGCTGGCGCGCCAAGCTCCTCATCGACTTCCGCAAAATCACCGCCAACTACGCCCCCGAAACCGCCGGCTAGCAGTCGCTCGGGACTAGGTCCGTGGTCCCTCAGTCCCTGGTCCCTTGGTCCCTGTTCTTCTACAATCTCCTCATGCAGTTCATCTCCATCTCCCGCCGCCGCACCACCGAATTCCCGCCCGAAGCCTTCACGCCCGACCTCGCCGCCCGCGAAACCCAGCGCGTCAAAGCCCTCTACGCCTCCGGCATCCTTCGCCAATCTGGAGACGAGCCGACACCCCCGGCGCGGTCATCCTCTGGGAAGCAAACAGCGAAGACGAAGTCCAGGCCGCTCTAGCCAGCCTGCCCATCAATCAGGCCGGCATGCTCGAAGTCCAATCCCTCGTCCCCCTCGAACCCTACGCCGGTTTCACCAACTGAAACGGGTATTCAGCTCAAACCGCAACACCGCTGCTCACCGCCCAACTGTGAACTGTGAACTCCGAACTGTGAACTGTCCGCTGTTAGCTGTCAGCTGTCTGCTGAAGTACACTGTTTCTTCAAGGAGAAGACTCCCATGGCCTATCCAGCCTCCTATCGATACACCAAAGAACATGAATGGATCTCCCTCGAGGGCACCATCGGCACCGTCGGCATCACCGACTACGCCCAAAACTCCCTCGGCGACATCGTCTATGTCGACGCGCCCAAGGTCGGCGACGCCGTCACCGCCCACCAGACCTTCGGCTCCGTCGAAAGCGTCAAGGCCGTCAGCGACCTCTATTCGCCCGTCTCCGGCACCGTCACAGCCGTCAACGACGAGCTGAAAAACTCGCCCGACAAAATTAACGAAACGCCCCACGAAGCCTGGATCATCAAGGTCGAGCTCTCCGATCCGTCCCAGTTCGAATCCCTGCTGGACGCCGCAGCCTACGAAGCCTTCATCGCCGAAGAACAGTGAAAGAACAGTGGTTAGTGGTTAGTGGTTAGTGATTAGCACCGACTTGCCCTTCAATTCCTTGGCTCAACATACTCCGGAGAAGGACGGTCACGCCGTACACAGGCGACTAACCACTATTCACTAATCACTAACCACTGGTCCCGGAGGGACCCAATGCGCTACCTACCCAAAAGCCCTGCCGAGCGGAAACAAATGCTCGCCGAAATCGGCGCCAGCTCCATCGAATCGCTCTTCGAGGTCATCCCCGAGGAGTACCGCCTTATCCGCGACCTCGAAGTCCCTCGCCAGCAGGCCGAGAGCGAAATCATCGACTACTTCCGCGCCGCCGCCAACAAAAACGGTGCCGGCTTTGCCAGCTTCCTCGGTGCAGGCGCGTATAGCCATTACCGCCCGGTCATCATTGACACCCTCGTCCTGCGCGGCGAGTTCCTCACCAGCTACACCCCCTACCAGCCTGAAATCACCCAGGGCACCCTCCAGGCCATCTTCGAGTTCCAGACCATGATCGCCGAGCTAACCGGCATGGACGTCGCCAACGCCAGCATGTACGACGGGTCAACAGGAGCAGCGGAGGCTGTAATGATGGCCGTCCGCGTCACTGGCCGCCATAAAGCCGTCGTCGCCCGCACCGTCCATCCCGAGTACCGCGAAGTCATGGCCACCTACGCCAAGCACCAGGGCCTGCCCAGCACCCTCGTCGGCTACAACCCTGAAACCGGCCGCGTTGACCTCGAAGCCCTCGAAGCCG
>Ga0302194_10001500_pt1 | contig 14914 bp, 3 predicted proteins | sample II_Bog_N1_1_FD_200227 | JGI IMG/M metagenome (GOLD analysis project Ga0302194, IMG submission 200227) | Peat permafrost microbial communities from Stordalen Mire near Abisko, Sweden - II_Bog_N1_1 | ecosystem: Environmental > Terrestrial > Soil > Wetlands > Peat | place: Sweden: Abisko, Stordalen...
AAGAAGAAAAAGAAGAAAAAGAAGAAAAAGAAGAAAAAGAAGAAAAAGAAGAAAAAGAAGAAAAAGAAGAAAAAGAAGAAAAAGAAGAAGAAAAAGAAGAAAAAGAAGAAAAAGAAGAAAAAGAAGAAAAAGAAGAAAAAGAAGAAAAAGAAAAAGAAGAAAAAGAAAAAGAAACTCCAGAACAAAAAGCAAAGAGAGAGACCGCCGAAAGGGCCGAAAGAGAAAGCAAAGAAAGAGAGTTGAAAGATGCAAAAATATATTCATTTTGGAAAACAAATCAAAAACCATCAGCCAGCTCGAAAATATTTGGTTCTGATACTGACTTGTTAGTCGAGATTTCAAAAAGGTTATTTTTAACTGATGCAAGTGAAAAGGTTTCTGATGAATTGTTCCAATTATTTTTCCTTTATTCAAAGAATAAAGGTTTGTTTTCAGGTGGCACTATCAAAAATCTGGACAGTTTACTTGGGGATTTAATTTCAAAAGTCTCTCCTGATAACGTATTTTTGTCAATATTCCCAGTCATTGGAAATTTTGGTGATAAAAGTTCTAATTATGCTTATCAAGAAGCTTCTGTGAAGACATTCAAACCCAAAGGTAGTTTGAAGAATAAAAACACAAATCAATCGATTAAGAACTTGAACGATGGTTTTAGTGATATTCCAGCTGTTAAGAATTTTTTCAACCACCAAAGTTTGAGTCAAGATGAATCTAAAATCCCAGTAGAGCTTGGTGATAATGGAGAACTGATTATCAAAAAAGATGCATTGGACACATTCTATGACGAATGGACAGATATTCAGAAAAGTTTTTTTTTTTTTTTTTTTTTTTTTTTTTTTTTTTTTTTTTTTTTTTTTTTTTTTTTTTTTTTTTTTTTTTTTTTTTTTTTTTTTTTTTTTTTTTATTTCAAACTTTTTTTCAATTTTTTTTCAATTTTTTTCAAATTAATTAGAACCCTTTGATCGAAACAATTTGGATGATGTGAAAGGCATGACTGATTTTGCGATGAGATTATCAGTACTAAAAACCATGAGTGAAACAAGCCACAAAGGAACAGACCCAATTTTTATTGAAACTATATTTGAAGAGATAGCTTCACTTCCTAATTACCATCCTTTGATATCGGGAATCAAATTTTTCTCTGGTTTAAACCTTTCTGGGGAATACAATCCAAATAATTATAGAGGGGAGAAAGACAATTCTGTAAAATTCACAGAGGAAGTTTCTGATGTTCTTAAAACAAACGGAATAGTTATTGAGATCGAAAATGAAGATAAAACCAAAGATTACCTAATAGAGGTTAACCAAAAGAATGTGACCTTGTCTTCGATCATCAAAGATTCTTACAGTGGATCAGGTGCTGACCACATAGCCGAAGTTGTCAACTTGATAAAGGATTTTGACAAAAGTGAAAATCTGGCCTCTTGGTATGAAAGTTTCCACGAAGGTTTTTCCAGTTATTTATTCCATTGGTGCAGGCAACTTCAAGAAAACAAAAACATGTTTCTGAACAATCTTGAAGATGTCTTTTACGAAAGACTTGAATTTTTTTTTAAAGACAAAAATTCAAAAAAGGACATTTTCATTGGATTGAAATCAAACAATTATGGATTGCTTGCGCTTGCAAACAAGTCCATTAATAAATTCATTGATGAAAACGCCTCGGGTGAAAAAAGGATCGAGCACTTTTTGGAAAATTGGACCAATAGCACTACCAACCCTTTTGTTGGACACAGTCACAGCGGATTTGATACCCTTGATTACAAAGATTCTGAATCAAGGGCTGGTTTGGCGGATTCGGACAAAGAGGAGAGGACTTGGAAATGGACCCAACCCAAGTATGAAACCAAAAATGAAAATCAGGAAGAGGTTCCGGATGTCAGTTTCTTAAATCTGCTTACCCATTTTTGGAGTGATTTCTTGGAGTTTGGAAAAGACCCTGAAAAAATCAGAGATTACAATTCAAAAAGCCAAAGCAATGCTGAATCGGGTTCAATCACAGAATTGTTTTACCAGACCAATTTGCTGTACAATTTCGATAAAGAAAACAACACCATAAATGATTGGAATCATAGGGCCAGTGAACTTTTATCCGAAATTGATTCGTATGATAAGGAGTTTGCGTTGGGAAAGGGAACCCTGTTATTCAATGCAACTGAATACATGAACAGTGCCCCGGGCTCTGAATTTGCATTGAGATATGAAACAGATTCGTCCTATAAAATTTTGAACACCGCCATTTATTCGATATCGAATATTTTTGAATCTTTCATGATAATCAACGACGAAGATCCAAAACTCACCACCCAAGAAAACAAAAATCTGTTGTCCAGAGGGATGTTCTCTTTTCTCAGAAACCTTTCCCAGTACCTTTCAAATGCCCTTTACGAGATTGAGCTCATCAAAATGGTTCAAGAATTTCTCCATTCCAAGGTTGAGAACAACACCTACCAATTATTTACCAAGGGAATTTCATTGGTGATGTCCCAATCCAATTATGGAAATTACAAATCGGTCCCCAGCAACAGGCCAGAAAAATTTGCAAAGCTTAATTCTCTTGCAACGGCACTGGGTGAAAGACACAACTTGTCATCCAAATTCACCGGTTTTGTTTTGGCGGTCCAAGGTTTTATCGCGGGATTCAACAACGAGGTGCTGAGTGATAAATTTTATGATCTCGTCTTTGAAAATGTCTTTTTGCTGGAGCACTGGTTTTTGCAATCCTTGGCCATAGATGACATTTTTAATATGGAAGAAGATGGAGACGAAAGAGAAAGCAACAAAGAAAATTTTTTGGTGGCCACAAACAACTTTAACAAAAACTCACTTGAATTGGCCTCATCATCAGACCCCAAATCACCTTTGAGGCAAAGCTCTGATTTTTCGTTTAACCGGCATGTCAATTTTGATGAATCTTACAAAGATCTTCTTGATAATTTTTCCCTGAAAGTGCTAGACGAGGTTTTGGCAACAGAAATCAAAATAAAAATAGAAGAAAAAACCGAAGAGTTATCAAAAACGCAATTTGATGAAATCGAACAAATCAGATTGAATGCCCAATTGAGCTTTTGGAGTCCCAAAGTGAATTGGTTGGGTCCATTCATTCCTTTGGATGATCTCACCAATTCCAAAAAGGTTTCGCTCGATAAGTACCTCGAGTATGGCGAAACCTCTTCACCTTTTCCCATTTCAATTCCAAGTGGTGGTGGTCAGGGAGTGGTTTCAAATTCGGTTATTGCATCCCTGTCCTTTGCACCAAACACCGATTCTTTGAAACTCGTTGGCTCAATCCCAGAAAACGGAATGCAACAATTAATCTGGAATTTGGCAAAGTTTTTAACCGGTGATTCAAATATAGATGACCTGCTTAAAATGATAAACACGATTGATCCAAATGATGAAATCAGATATCAAGAAATGCGGTTTTCTTTGCCAGAATTCCAAGTTGCTGCAAAAGGGGATCACCCAGAACCCAGTCCCTTCAAATACACCCGAGGTTTTTTTAAGACCGGAAATCTGGATTTGGCAGCTCTGCCTGAAGAGATTTCAAAAACCCTAATTTCCAAAAAGCTTTTGTCAAACGGTTTGGTTGAGCACGGTTGGTCTCAAATCAGAATAGCAACCCACATTGTAAATTCTTTTGTTGGATTGTCAACTGAACAAGGGGTGGAGGCCAGAAACTTTTTGTATTCTATGGCCAACACCGATAATGGGGATTCTGATTTTGTAAAAGAGGTATTCGGGTTCATCGCCCAATCCCAATTAATAGGATTTATCCCCCAAACCATTGAAGGGTTTGATTCTTTTGTCACCCCATTTCCATTTTTATATATTTATCATTTAGCCCATGAAAATGTTCCGAGACCAAGTGACGATCTGAAATCTAGGGCAATGGGCGATAAAACAATCCAAGAATTGAAGGTTGAGTGGCTTAAAGATGTCAAACCATTGACCTCGAGTGATTTGAACGGGTACAAGAAAAAACCCAGAGTCATCGGCTTAAAGGACAGTGAAAAAATTGAATATAAAACCTTTTTTGATGAGGTGATTGGGCCATTGTGTTACCTTATCCATGACCCAGAAGTCAGGAAGGAGTGGATCGTCTTCTTGAAAAGAAACACTTGGTTACTTGGCCAATGGTTCGGTTATAATAGAATCATGAAAGATGAATTATCAAATAACTCTTTGCTTTCCGGGGTTATCCCCGAAGCAGACATTGCAGAATTTGGGAAGGAGGTCATGGGGATTAAACTCATTGACTCTTACATGAACTACATCACCGCCTATTTTGAAGAATCCATTGAATTTGGAAGAAAAATCGGGATTCAAGATTATTCCCAGTTTGTGTATAAATACAGTTGGAGGGCCAAATACACCTCAAAAAATAATTCAAAACCCAAATTCAGTGAGTTCAAAAGCCACCCCATTTTGAACAAAGGAATGTCAAGAATTGAAGGGAGGGACAAATACATAAAAATCCTCCATGACAATTTCTATGGCAGTGAGGACAGCGAGGAAAGAAAAAAGCTCTCCTCCATTGACGCAAGCAGATTTGTATTCAGCTTTGAAAAAGGCAAAAATGAAAAAATGGTCAATGAAAGGGCCAGAGAGAACACCAAGAAAAAAGACGAAGAAGACAAAAAAAACAAAGGAAACCAAGAGGAGCAAGAAAGGAAAAAGGAACCCAAAAGGCAAAATCAAAGTGAGGGGGGTAAAAAGGATGATGGGAGGGAAAAGGAAAACAAAAAGGAAGAGGGTGGAAACAGTCAAATGGATCCAAGGATTTCAAAATTTGAAAGGGAAGCAAAGGATTTATTCATAAACGAGGAGGTCGGAAATCTTTGGTCAAATCTTGAAACCAATGAAAAGATAAACGCGATCTCAATTGTCGAAAACGGAAATGGAGCTGCTTTGCTTCTTTCAGATGGAAGCAAAGATGTTTGGAAACGTTCTTCGCAAAGACCCTTCAGCAAAGGACATGATAATCCTGATATTAAGAATTACATCAAAACGGTGAACAGCGAAATGAATAAAGTCAACAAAGACCTTTTCAAATCGCTTTCAGGATCGGTCCCTGATTTTTTGTTTGACGTTGTATTGCCCATAGCAAATAGATTTGGGGCTTATGCCAATAACATCATTGCTGGATTTTTGACTAACCCTGAATTTGTTTTTGTATCTTTGCTGGTTTACAAGAACATGAATATTGAAATCCCTCTAAATTCAGACATTCACATTACTGCTGCCGTGCAAGGGGCCCAAAAAATAACGGACAAGATCCTTAATTTCAAATACAACGGTTCATTGTTTAACAAAAATTTGGTCTCACAAGAAACCATCAACAAGGAACTTGGCTCACTTATTGGGAATATAACCAACAGTTTGGAATATCAGGCAATGCTGGTTCCAGAGATAAGACACCACGCCCATTATTTTGGTCTTGGCACAAAACCAGCCCAAGTTGAAAATGACAAGGCCCAATTGAACAATTCATTTGACCCAATTTTTAAAAATCTCCTTGGAGACAAAAAAAATCCAACACTGTCCGTGAAGAGCAAGTTAAAATTTTTTGGTACGGTTTACGAACAATCCAAAATGTACAAGAGGCAGGATATTACTGTAAAACCTGATTCACTCAATGTCATATTCTCCGGACAAACCAAGGTGGTCAATGGACTTTCTGTGGCTAAATCATTTTCGCGCAGGGTGTTGATTGGTTTGGAAGAAATTATGACGGGCTATTATCGTCGTGACGAATCAGGGGTGAGCAATGAAGTATATGCCACCATGTCGGACGTCACCGTCTCAAATAAAATTGCAACAACCGTGAACGAATTCAACGATGGTTTCAACAAGATTCAAAATCTGATTCTTTCGGACAGCGCTGCCAATGTCGACAAATTCATCAAAAACGAGATGTTTCCAAAATTTATCAAGTTGCAAGAAATAGCTTCCAACTGGAACGTTGAAAATATACAAATCAAATTAAGGGGCAAAAATAATGCAAAGGCGCCGATTATCATGGCCGGGGTATTTGAAAAATTCAGCTTGGTTTTGCAGTGTGTGGTCCATCTAGAAGAATTGTGGGATTTGGATGCTGGGGAGTTTCTCATGAGTCCGTTTTTCCATCTCTACCCCAAGACCTTTGAATTGGTTGTCAAGAATGAAAAGGAGGAGCATGAAATAAAACCAGAGGTGGAAAACACCTTGAATGCCCTGAAATTGAACGGAGATGAAAAATTCAAATCCAGAGAGTTTGAAGTGAATTACGAAAATTTTGTTTCAAACGATATCCGAAAGATGATAGAGAAGCTTCCAGAATTTGGGGTGGCGCTGAACAAGGCCATCTCTGTAATGGATGAAAAGGAGGTCCCGGGTTGGAAGAAAGCATTTGCCGAGATGATTGTCAGCCCCACCTTTGAGAAATGGGTCGAGAACAGAAACAAAGCCACCCTCTTGTTTTGGGACAAGATTTACGACATAAAGACCTACGTGGACACTGATTTCAACCACGGCTCCAAATCTTTTTACATGCCCGCTTCCTCCGGGGTGTTTAATTGTGATCTCGGAAGGCAAAAGGAACCCCATGGCGATAATTACGAGCATTTTTGCCAATTGGGTGAAAGGGATTGGATAAGAACCAAAATAACACACCCGGTCGCCGATCAGATTAAAAAGGTGAGGTCTGGAATGACCCATGATCAAAAGTTGGCCATTGTTTCAGTGCCCACAAAACAAGATGATTATATCTCCAATAGGGGGGAAATTAAGGTTTTGACCACCGATCAAGTCATTCCCTATTCATCAAAGTCTGAAAGCATGGTCAACGTTTTCACCATCCCCAAACTCCGGTTGTCAACCATGGCCCCTAAAATATTTGGAAAGGAGTTCAACGAGTTCAACATCTACCACTTTTTGGATGGGATTTTGAATGAAGCAAAGATTGGTTTACACAATTTTTTTATTGAACATGATGCGTATAGCAACGATCCAGCCACCATTGATTTGGCAATTAAGAAATTTGGTTTAAACACCCTTCTGGTTCTTTTGTTTTACGACGGACCGGAGGACAGCTTTACGTCTGAAGACAAAACCAAGCTCTCAAACCTGTTTTGGAGGAATTCACAAAGAAATGATTACCTGAAAGGTTCAAGTTCAACTGGGATGGCTTTGGCCAATGGGGTCTCCAGAAATCTTAAAACCCGTCTCGGCAATGATCCTTCTGAATATTTCACCACAGACGGAGATACCCAAAACGTTTTGAGCGCACTGGAATTGATTTACAACCCCCCGTTTTCGATCCCAATTTCACCCTACAACGGTGATTACGAGATTGTAAAATCAGAAATCATCAAACAACTAACCCTGCAATCCATTCTCGCTTTGATGGTGTCAGATGCCAAAAAGCACAAATTTGAGGAGGTTATAATAAACCCAACCATTGGCTTACTCAAGCTCATGGATTTAAGCGGAATCCACTTTGGAGACTCAAACTCGGAGGAGACCCAACTCAAAACGCAATCTGTTTTTAAAATATTGGAGTCAAATTCAAAAGTTGATGAAGACCAAAGCAGATTTGCAAAATCCGTGGCCAAGTTTATCTATTTGGCTTCAAATTCAAAATCTCTTGATGGGGTGGACCCTGTAAAAAAGCTCGGAGAACTTTTCAAAAAGATCAATGGTCATCCTGAAAAGGGGAAAATCCAGAGCGTGTTCCAATTTTTTGAGAAAAGTGATAATTTTGATTTGAAAAAAGCCCCCTCTGAGGTTTTGAAGCACACGATGAAAGTCCAAAATGAGGTGGTCAAGACATTTTGGGACCTTTCAAAACTGAAGCCGGAGATCAGGGGTTCCAACGAGGTCTTAAACAATGTCAATTGGTCTGTTGACAGAATTGAGAAAACGCAAGAATTGTTTGGGGATGCTGTAGAAACGGTCAAAAGAAAAAATTTGAAGGTTTATCCCCCACCGTCAGTTGACAACGGAGCTGGAAGTGGTTCTTCTTCGAACAATCAAGAAACCGAAAGTGAGACCTTCAAAAGACCCATTAAGTACAAATTTTTGATCACCCCTATCAAATTCTCAGAACTGGAGATCTCAAGTGAGAACACCATAGATGACTATCAAAAAAATTGGAAGTCTTTAATTGCCACCCAGTATTTTTCAATTGACGACTTCCTTAAAAAGACCCGTGATTTTTTGAACGAATCCATCTCCAAAAACCAAAAAACAGTGCCTGATTTTTTGAAAGGAACGGCTCAAAGGGAAGCCTACACCATTCTGTACAACATCTTGAATTTCCTCTACACCGAATATCCAGAAGAAAAAAAAACCGGGATCGAAACATGGTACCAAGGAATCATGAGCAGAATCCCCGATTTGATCAAAGTGGTATTGGCAGTGGAAAATTCCGATAAAATTTACAATTATGCAATGGGAGACATTCCAGATTTCAACGAGTACTCTGCCTTGGTCACATTGAGGGACCTTTTCAGCGTTTCCAATTCAAAGGACATTGCCACCGAAAATTCGGGAATATTTAACTCTGTTTATGAAAATATCGGTGCCATTGTGGAAACCTTCAAAGGTTATTTTGTCCCCCAAGAGATATTCGATTATTCAAATAATTATGGTGGGTACGAAGAGGGCGAAGAGGAATCCAAAATGTTTCCGGGGGTTGAAGATGTCAGTTTCAAAATCAGGCAAAGGATTGATGTCAAATTACAAGGGGAGGGGAAATTTAAGGTGATAGTTAAACTTTTGACAGCAAGCTACGAAAGGAGGATGAGTGATCAAGAGGTGATCAAACTCCAAAATCAGCAATTAATCGAAAATCAATTGAACCCAGAAGCCGCAATCAAAGCCATTTTTGCCAGTTCCAAAAAAGGCAGGGATTGGACTTGGGCCCCGCAAAAAAAACAAGCCCGTGAAATTGAAAAAACCAAAAAAGCAAAAACAAAAAATGGAGCGTTATTATTTGAATTTTCTGGGGCCAAAAAGGGGATTCCAGAAAGCAGTTACACCGCCGAGCAGAGGAACCTTTTTGTGAGAGGAGAGACAATTAAAAGGTTTTTCGGGCCCATGGTCTTGCCCCCAAGTCAATTCAATTCCGTGGAAACCGGATTATCAAGCGGAAGAGGTTTGAAAATCGCAAAATGCCTAGGGAGCGAACCGGAAATGGCAAACGCCATCAGAAATCGCGAAAATGACATGGAATACTTTGAAAAATTAAACAACATCACCAAAACGGCATCTGAGATAAATGCAGAAAACATAATGAGATTTAAAGGGGATGACATCTTTAACGCCACTGCAAATACGGAGAGGCTTGAATTTGTTCAATCGTACTCCCCATGGAAAAATTACGATGGGTTTACAAATTTCAATTCCCCACATTTGGGTTTGCTCGGGAGATACTTTTCAGATGGGGTCCCTTATAAAGGAACCAAGGGTATGGACAGTTATTCCCCTCCACCCTGGGGGGCGCGTGGTAATGATAACGATGTTTTTATTCCAAATAACCCAGCAGATTCCTTTGCAAACAGCCTTTGCTTTTCATTGGCAACCGTTTCATCACTGGGATTACTTTACCAAGCTTACAAGGAAGGCAACATCAGATCAAGTCAATTGGCAAATGCATTCCCGTCATGGAATCCAATTAACTGGAATAAAGGGACCATTACCAAGGCCACATTTGCAACTGGAGTCCTTTCAATTGGTGTTGCCACAGGTGGGGCTTTGATAACCAGCTTTGGAATTAATTACCTGTCTTACCTCCTTGGGGCTGGAAGCGTTGGAGGAGGCAGTGATCTCATTTCAGGTTTTAATGGTTTGGGAAATCTGATAGAAGACACCAAAAATCGATTGTTGAGAATAAATTCAGGATTAATCCAAGCCGAAGGCAGCGAATCCAAGACCCTGCAAAGCCTTGTGCAATGGGCAGAATATCTCAATGTTTCAATTGGAAAAATCAATCCCAATGAATGGTTTGTGCGAATCAACGACCTCACCAGAAGTGTTTCGCAATACACTGATGCGGCTGGACATCAGGTGAACGTAACCAGTCAAACAGAAAACACCCAAGTTAGCATCATGCAATTTCTGCAAAGCGCCAAACAGGCCTATCTTTACAGCGACAACAGGAGGAAAAAGATCCTCGAAAACTTTGAATTTGAGATATGCAAAATAGGTCCGAACGGGGAGGTGATAAATTCCCCCCTATTCTTTTTCAGTGAACAAGAAAAAAACGGAAACAGGATAACAGCTGATAAGCTCGATAAGATCATAGATTTCAAGCGTTTGGGCTTGAGAGACAGCAAGCAATCTGGGTTTTATTCATCTGGGTACCAATCCATTGCAAATGGGATCGCCATTTTGAAATTGCTTGAAAATTTGGTTAATCTAAACAAGATTGAGGTCTCAAAATTGCCTGATTTCAAATTTTGTCAAATCCCCAAACTGGTGATTCCTTTGTTGTTTGATAAAATAGAAAGCAAAATGTCGGCCTTTAAAAATGCACAAAGGAAACTGGAAGAGGAGATCAGACTTGAAAACGAATATGAGATGCGGTTAGAAGAAGAAGGAGAAGAAGAAGAAGAAGAAGAAAAAGAGGAGCAAAAATTAAGGGTGAAAAAGGGGAAAAAAAAGGAGGTCGAGGAGGTGATCGAAATTCAAATTCCACCCCATAAACCCGATGATGACATTGGGAACCAACCCCACTCAGAAGACGCAAGGAAAAAAATTAAACATTACCTCAAAAAGATGAAATCCTTGATTTCTCGTGAAATAAGTGTCATAAGTGAGGCTTATGCGGAGGTTCAAGCGGAAAATCAAGCCCAAAAAATCGCCAAGTACAAAGATCTCGTTTACAAATCGATTTTCTCCACCACCAACAACCAGACATTCAAAAATCTGTTTTACTGGACAAAGATGTATGGCATGATCTATGGTCCATTTAGCCACGATCTTCACAAATGGTTTACTGAGGTTGTCTCGTTGGATTGGTTGCCAAAATCGCAAAGGACATTGCAAACCGGCGATAAGTTTGAAAAAAAATTTGGTCTCGGACTATTTTATGGTAAATTGGTTGAAGATGATGACACCTTTCCAACCACTTATTACTACAAAGATCTGGTCCTCAACTTTGGCTCCACCTTGGTTGGTTCCCTTTTATCAAAACAGATAGGCGAGAAACTCTCTTATGGTCAATTAAACGCGGTCAGATCAGAATGGGTTTCATTTATGCATTTGGTTAATCCGGCTGGATTGTTCAGAATGGGCATTCGTGAAGCCCAAATAACCAACAAAATAGGGGATGAATATGATCAAGACTACAAAAGAGAGCTCATTGCTTTGACCGAAACACACAACCCAATCAATTTTGATTCAATATACAATGCAACTCAATCGCTCAACAAAACCGAGGTTACCCCTTTGGTTTCTGCCCTTAACACCCTCAAAAAGGTATTGGATGAGATGATCAACATCTCTAAGCCAAGGAAACAAATAGGTGATAATGGCATCTCTTTTATTCAGCCATTCAGGGTGCTTTTGCACCCAATCATTCCAATAATTGATGATGATTTTGAGACACTGTATGACAAAGATTTGGAAGGGGTAAAGGAAGGGGAGGTTTCAAGTTCCGGTGCAATTGACAATTCATTTTATAATGGAGCCTTGCGCGCCTTTGTAAACGCGGTGACCATGTTTGCCTACGAAACCCCCATTGTCCCAAGCACCGAAATTGAAATTGGTAAAATATCGTTCACCCATTCCAGCCAGTTGATATCCTTGATGACCAATTCTGCGTTTTCAATTAACCCGCTGAACATCAAAAATGACAATGAAAACGGAATTAAAATTGCATCTGATGAACAAGTGTATTCTACAATTCATTACACCCAAACAAAACCCGGACTTTTGTTTTTACAAGGTGTCTTGGCCCTTCTAATTGGATTTTTTGGAGATTCCATTGACCATTTAGACTTGGGAACCGAAAAGTCAGATAAATACAAACTAGAGGAATTCATAAATTTTGACCACAAAAACCTCAATGGCGCTGCTGAATCCCAAAAGTTTTACAGAACGTTTTATTTGAAAAAAAATGGGTTTTCCTATATGCTAGAAAACAAATTTGGAATGCCCATATTCAAAAAGATGGCTGAGTTAATGGAAGATTACCAAGTAGGAGATGAATCAAGTGAGGTGGATGAAGAAGAAACCCACATGAGAGAATTAAAAGTGATAAAGGGAACTATTCTTAAAATAAATCAACAATTTATTGAGTGTATTGACATCTTGTGCTACCTTGAAAAGTTTACTGGAAACGGAAACAGATTTAACATTCTGAAAACTTACCTGCCCAGCAAATTAATAAGGGAGTTTGGTGGTGGTTCAAGACAGGTTAATTTGCTTGAGCTCAACCATCGATTTTGGGTAAACATCAAAGACATCAGTGAACACACCAACGTGGTGTTTTTGGCCATTAATAGCAAAAAGATGATCAACATCTTGTTTGATGGAGGACTTAGGGATTTTAATCCATTTGCTCCAATATCAAGCCAATCGGAAAACCAATACGATCTTGAAATGGACATGCAAAATGAACTTCAATTGAATTCCCAAAAGATCTTGGCAACTTCCAAAGTAATGATTTGCTTAATAGAAACCTCCGTAAAATTACTGTTCTCTTGCTCGAGACTAAACGATTTGCATGTCAACCCACAAACACACAAAAATGGATCAAAAGACAAAGGAAAGGTAAAAGAAAATGAAAATGAAAATGAAAAAGAAATAGAATTGAAAATTGGAACAAATTTCTTGAATGACATTTGGCATGAATTAAAAGACAACATTCCAGACAGAAGAGACAGGTTTGATTTCAATGACGGATTGACAGGAAACGAACACCTACAAAGGATATCCCATGAAAACACCATATCCGTAATAATTTGCTCTCACTTGTTGATGAGGATCCCCTATTTGCATTATGGGATAATAAGATACAAACCAGAACTTTATTACCTCTATGAAGCATTGGCGCCGTTCCAATCTTACCTTGAGAAAAAGATTACCAGCAAAAATGAAAACGGCTTGTACAACTTTGAAGAAATGGCGGCTTCAATTTACCTTGCCAAGAAGGGACTCAGCGCTGAGAAGAATCACCACCAAATTAGTCAAAATGTGTTAATTTCAGCTGGGTGCCTTGATCTTTTGAATAATTCCAATCTGTGGCCTGTCAATTTTGTCAAATCATGCACATTTATCAGATTCATTTCAGAAAACAATGGATTTTCTGGGCTGGAAAATAATGAAAGTGAACTTGCAAAACTGAAAGATAATCTGGAAAAAATCACCATCGTTGTATCCAAAGAAGTGGAGTTTGAAGTTGTGTATTAAAACAAAAACAAAAAAAATTTGAATGAATAAATTTTCAAAGAAAAAAAAAAAAAAAAAAAAAAAAAAAAAAAAAAAAAAAAAAAAAAAAAAAAAAAAAAAAAAAAAAAAAAAAAAAAAAAAAAAAAAAAAAAAAAAAAAGTTATTATACTTTTCTATTTTATTTTTCTGAGTTTTGACAAATAGCATTCTGTTGATCTATTAACATTGAAAACCAAAAGACTTTTGCAATCCCCGTTTGTTGCAGCATCACGCATGGCTCCAAGGAATATTTTTTCGTACATGTGGTGAAAAATTTGGGCACCTGTTTTGACGGTTTCATCGGACAAGTTTTCAAATCCAGATAGCTCCATCATTTGTTTGACCGATTTAATGTATTGGTCTGAAAATGAATTTTTTTTTTGCCATTCAAATCTGTTTTTGGTGCTGTTGAGTGAGCAATAAAGGACTTTGTTATTAGAATTAGAATCTTTTATTTCTTTTTCTTTTTCTTTTTCTTTTTCTTTTTCTTTTTCTTTTTCTTTTTCTTTTTCTTTTTCTTTTTCTTTTTCTTTTACCTCTTTTTCTTTTTCTTTTTCTTTTTCTTTTACTGTTTCTTTTTCTTTCTTTTCTTCTTTTTTGACATTATCTTCATTTTTTGTTTCATAAATGTCATAAGCCTCCGCGACTTGTGTTGTGATAACCAATGGTGATCTTGACTCATTCAAAACCACATTCATTTTTTTGGTTTCAACAACTAATTCTGTGGTTTTTCTTTTTTTGGTTTCAATTGCTTTTTCTTTTGTTTTTTCCTTTTTTATTTGGATTTTGGGGAAAGAAGTGGGTTTTTTGGGCAATTGGACCATTTCAAAATTTGAATATTTTTGAATTGGAGGTTTTTTTGAATCTTCAATGGTTTCGTTTTTTCTTTTCCTTCCTCTGGTTTCTACACCATTTTCCAAAAAGAGTTGCTCAAAACTGCTTCTTTCTTTCTCAATTTCCATATCTTCAAGTTTGAAATTCATCTTTGCTTCTTGTCTAGCGTTTTTTTTTAGGGATGCTAAGATAACTTGCAATTGAGGTTCCATCTTCTTTTTTCTTCTTTTTTTTGGCAACCCAAAAAAATAAGATAAGAAGACTTTGGAAGCAATAAAAAAGTAAAAGAGAGGCTTCAACTTGCCTTTTTGGGAACTGTTTTTCTTTTTCATAAAAAAGGCAATTTAAAAAAAAAAAAAAAAAAAAAAAAAAAAAAAAAAAAAAAAAAAAAAAAAAAAAAAAATATAAAAAAAAAAAAAAAAATTCAAATAAAACAACCATAAAATATTCTTACCAAATCTGGAAAATTTTTTTATTTGTGCAGAACCTTTCCTCGAAAAAAAAAATCTGCCAAAAAAAATCTCATGGGGTCCTCAAAAATTTTTCCCGAGATTTTTTTTGGCAAATTTTTTTTTTCGAGGAAAGTCCCGCTGTGATTAAAACTGGTTACCCGATTTGGTAATTTTTTTTATAATCATTTTATTTAAAGTTTTTTTTTTTTTTT
>Ga0302194_10001504_pt1 | contig 14897 bp, 16 predicted proteins | sample II_Bog_N1_1_FD_200227 | JGI IMG/M metagenome (GOLD analysis project Ga0302194, IMG submission 200227) | Peat permafrost microbial communities from Stordalen Mire near Abisko, Sweden - II_Bog_N1_1 | ecosystem: Environmental > Terrestrial > Soil > Wetlands > Peat | place: Sweden: Abisko...
CTGGAACTTCTTGCCCTTCAGTGGTGTTTTTTGCGCATGGCCAACGCCGGATTCAACCTTGCCCTTGCGATCCGGGTCGCGTACCTTGCAGGGCAGCGCGGTTACTCCGTAGTGCGCCAGAACGTCGCGATAGAGTGGATTCAAGCCTGGATCGTAGATGTCCGGCGCCAGTACGCCTTCACGCAAGTTGTCCGAGACCGCGATCCGCGTCGAGCCGCCCAGCCGCCGAAATGCCTTCTCGTGCAGCTCGGCCGTATCCATTCGAGCAACCCCATTCTTCCGTTGGCTATTGATCTGTGTTGAAGTTGAGGCATGAAGGCAAATGGGTTGGGTGCAGGGTTTCGTAGGCGGAGTCGGGCGGAGGTCGAGCGTCTGGTTTTAGAGTTCACGCAGAGCGGGCTGGGGCGCAAGGAGTTTTCGGCAGCGCATGGACTGAGCGTGCATACGCTGGATGCTTGGCGCAGACGCATGGCAGGTTCATCCAGGCGCGAGGAAATTGTCCCGGTCGAGATCGTTGCGGATCGTGCGGCATCGGTGGGCGCGTTGCGTGCAGCAAGCATGGAGCGGAACGGACAGTTTCGGGTGGTGCTCGCCGCGGGTCTTCGCATCGAGGTCGAGCCGGGCTTCGACGCGTCCGAGTTGCGACGACTGATTGCGGCGCTCGACAGTGCGGGGTCACGCAACGGCTTGCGGCAACCGGTGTAGCGCGTGCTGGGCATGGGCGCGGCCACGCGCATCTTTGTGGCCACTGGCGTGACGGACATGAGGCTCGGTTTCGATGGTTTGTATGCGCTTTCCGCCGGCAAGTTACAGCAGAACCCGCAAAGCGGCCATCTGTTCCTTTTTGCCAACAAACGCAGAGACAGGATGAAGATTCTCTTCTTCGATGGCAACAGTCTTTGGGTCTGCGCGCGGCGCATGGAGAAGGGACGCCTGCACTGGCCAAGTTCCGAAGATGGCCGCGCACAGTTGACGCGCGAAGAGTTTGCGCTACTGATTGGCGGTATCGATCTAACTGCAACGACGAAACGAAAGTGGTATAGAAAGCCGCCCGTATCAGAAGAAGGATAAATATCGCAAAATACCGCATGAATACAGGCGATTTGAAGACATATCCACAGAGCGATTTGAGATAATGGAAGCAGATGAGCCCTGCTTCCAAATCGCCCCAGCAAGCCAAACTCGATCCTGTCGTTGCGGCCGTCATGGAGCAGTTGAAAGAGCAGGTGGAGGCAAAGAATCGAGTTATCGCGGCGAAGGATCAGATCATTGCTCTGTCTGCGTTGAAGATCCAGAAGCTCGAAGAAGCGCTTCGCATGGAGCGCATCAAGAAGTACGGCACGCAGAGTGAAAAGCTCAGCGACTTACAGTTGGAGTTACTCGATCGCGAGCCTGCTGTATCGAGCGACGAGATCGAGACCGAGGCTGCCAGCGGCCCGCTGCCCGTGCAAGAGAAGGATGACGAGGCCGCGCCACGGTGCCAGCGCAAGCCGCACCCGGGGCGCAACCAACTGCCCAGCCATCTGGAGCGGATCGAAGAAATCATCGCCTGCGCGGCCGGCGCGTGCAAGTGCGGCAGGTGCGGCGGCGAGACTAAAGTTATCGGCTACGAAGAGACCGAGATCCTTGGCATGAAGCCCGCGGTGCACTTCGTGCGCGTGATCAAGCGCGAAAAGCGCGCCTGTGCGGCGTGTGTCCTCGAGGGCGTTGCCACCGCTCGAACGCCTGAGCGCATCGCGCCGAAGTCGATCTTCGCCGACGAAACCATTATCGACTTCATCGTCCGGAAATACTGTGATGCGCTTCCACTCTATCGTCAGCGCGCGATTCTGCTGCGCGATCTGGGCATCGACGTGGCGCTGACCACCATCAACGATGCGGTGCTGCGCGTGGGCGAGTTACTTATCCCCGTGGTCGACACGATGAAACGCGACCTTGTTACCGGCGGCTATATCCAGGCCGATGAAACGCACGTCGGCGTGCAGACGCCGGAGAAGATAGGCAAGAACCATAAAGCTTACTTCTGGCAATACAGCGCACCGATGAAGGGAGTTATCTTCGATTTCGAGATGACTCGAAGCAAGCGAGTCGCCCAGCATTTCTTCAAGGATTATGAAGGAATCCTTCACACCGACGGATATGTCGCCTACGAAAAAGACATCGGCGCCAAAGGCATGACCCACGCCTGCTGCTGGTCGCACGCCAGACGCGGCTTCATCGATGCCATCAAGGTGCAGAGCAAAGCCAAGGCGCCCGACGCGAAGTTGGATCGCGCTGTCGTGCTCATGGATGCCTTGTTCGCCATCGATCGCGAAGCACGCGAACAGAAGTTGTCGCTCGACGATCGTCATGCGCTGCGCCAAGAACGCGCGCCTGCATTGCTCGACGAGTTATACGCGCTGCTGTTGGAGATGAAGGCATCGGGAACTATCCTGCCGCAGTCGGTGGCGGGCAAGGCCATCAAATACACGCTGAAGCGCTGGGTGGAGCTGACGCAGTTCCTCGACCATCCCATCATCGAACTGAGCACGAACTGGGCGGAAAATTCAATGCGCCCGATTGCGATTGGAAGGAATTATGTACAGTTCCCGATTATGCGCAGCGTCTTGGGGCGTGGACGTTGGATGGCCGGACTTATAGGGGAAGTTTCAGTTCAAGGAACGCAGACTTCACATAATCAGTGGTCTCCTGATGTCGGCATTTCTGATGCCAGGAGATCATCATGGAAAATGGAACAGCAGTTCACCCGCAGGTGCGCGCATGGTTGGAGCGCAGCGTTCTTCAACCCTACATCTCAGAGTTCTGTTCGCATCTTCAGCGCAGCCGTTACCACGCATCGACCATCCACTGCTACCTATACTGCGTTGCGCACTTTGCGCATTGGGCCGGCCGACACAGGCTGGCGCTGGTCAAGATGGACGAACGGACAACTACTCGCTTTGTCGCTGAGCACTTACCACATTGTGATTGCCCATATCCCGTAAAGCGCGGCAAGTCCGATACGCGTGCGGCTCTCTCACATTTGCTCCAGACTTTATCCACATGTGGTGTGACAACCGAGAACCGCGCTGATTGGGATCCGCTTCACGCGGAACTGTCTTCTTTTGATCGCTACATGACAGAGGTGAAGGGGCTTGCTCAGAACACTCGACAGCAACGCATCCACATTATCCGCCGATTTCTGAACGAGCGATTCGCGTCAGGCTCCTTCATGCCTGATCGCATTAGGCCAACTGATATTCGGCGCTTTGTGTTAGGCCAAGAAGGGGTGCACAGTACCGGAACGATTCATGTGGTGGGAGGGGCCATCCGATGCTACCTCAGGTTCCGTTCGGTTGTCGGCGATCCGGTTCATGGACTGCTCGATGCCGTTCCCAGCGTTGCCCATTGGCGTTTGGCGTCGTTACCGGAAGTGCTCTCTGAAGAGGAAGTACGGCAGCTTCTCGGGTCCTTCGAGCAACTGCCGCGATCGCCCAAGCGCGCCCACGCGATGGCGCGCTGTCTCACGGATATTGGGCTGCGCGCCAGCGAAGTCGTACAACTGCACCTCTCAGACGTAGATTGGCGTGCTGGAACGATTCGTTTGGCCGCGAACAAGTCGCGCCGAGTAGACGTTCTTCCTTTGCCGACAGAGACGGGCCGGGCTATCGCCGAGTATCTTCGAACGGAGCGGCCGCAGACTTCTAACCGTGCTTTGTTTGTGCGCGATGGTGCTCCATTTGACAGGCCTATTCAGGCGGGCGTCGTGCGCAGAGTGATCCGCAGGCTTATCTCCGATGTGGCTTGGCACATTCGAGAGTTCATATACTGCGCCATAGTCTGGCGAGCAGGCTCTTGAAGACGGGCACTCCACTCAAGGAAATAGCCGACATCCTCCGTCATCGCAGCCTCGATACTTCGGTGGTCTATACCAAGGTGGATACGAATCGGCTTGCTGCGGTGGCGATGCCGTGGCCGGGGAGGTCGCTATGAGTCACCATCGCTCGATGAAGTCTCTGGTTCAAGAGTATCTCGGCGAGCGTCGTCGCCTTGGATTTTCGCTCGCGATTTCCGGCTCACAACTGATGGCGTTTGCTCGTTTTGCCGATCACTCAGGCCATCGTGGTCCATTGAACTGCCGCATCATCCTGGACTGGGTTCAAGGCCAGATACCACTCGCTGAACATATCACCTGGGCACGGCGACTGGAAGTTGTCCGACCGTTTGCCAAGTATCGCGCCCGCTTCGATCCACGCACGGAGATTCCTGACGCGCATTTGTTTGGTAAAGGACATCGCAGACTGACTCCACATATCTATTCCGATCAGGAGATCGTCGACCTTCTGCGGGCTGCTCGGGAGATGACGCCTCAGGGGACATTGCGTCCGGCAACCTATGAGGCACTTTTCGGACTGATCGCTGCAACAGGGCTACGCATCTCGGAAGCTCTGCACTTGCGGTGCAAGGACGTCGATCTCGTGCAAGGGATGTTGACCATCCGGCAGACGAAGTTCTCCAAGTCCCGGCTCGTTCCTCTTCACGCTACGGTGGTCAAGGCATTGCAGAAGTACATAGCCTTTCGGCAACTCTATGTGCCCGTGCGCCTTGAAGCACTCCTCTTCGTTTCCGCATCGGGCGCAGGCTTGGTGAACCGAACCGTTCATGGTGTTTTTGAGCGCCTACGTGCGGAACTTGGCTGGATTGCACGCGGTGCACATGCTGCACCGCGCATCCACGACCTTAGACATACGTTTATCTGTCGGCGTGTCCTGCAGTGGCATCGGCAGGGAGTCACGATTGATAACGCGATGGTGGCTCTGTCGACCTATGTCGGACATGCCAAGGTGTCCGACACTTATTGGTATTTGACCGGTGTTCCCGAACTGATGGCCATAGCGGGAAGGAACTTCGAACAGTTTGCATCGAAGTCCAAGGAGAGAGGTCGTGGCTAGAACCCCATCACCACCATCTCTTGCGATGTTATTGCAACGATTCTTCGTTGACCACCTTCAACAACATCGGTCACTCAGCCCCTGCACGATCTCTGCATACAGGGACACGTTCAAGCTGCTGCTCCATTTCGCCGAAATGCATCTCGGAAAAACTCCTGTCAACCTCGCCCTTGCTGATCTGGATGCCGGGTTCGAGATGATTTCCTCATGACGGAAGTTGATTCCCCGCTTAAGAAACAAAGGTTCCAGGCATTCACGGAAAAGAATTTCCGGGCCTAGACCCATGCGCTTGCGATAATGACCGGAGTCGTAGGGGACGGAAATAGTACCCACATGCAGCGACCTCTTCATGCCTCCCTCAACCATGGCTGCTCAATCACCGCTTCCGCTTCAATTGCTATCTGAAGATCGCAGCGGAAAAGGGGCTGAACCCCTAACAGGGTGCTCACGGGTGGGTGCTTTGTGTTGACCAGAGTGTCTCTCGCCGCACGCGGAGCCAGGATTTTTTCGCGATTTAGCCCAACTACGAAAAAGTTCAATTTCACAAGATCAGTGGGCTTTGCGCCAACAGCCTCCAAAGCAGTCTTAATATTACTGAATGCTTGTTGCGCTTGGGCTGCGAAGTCCGGGGAGGCGTTGCCCTCTTTATTTGTGCCCACCTGACCCGAGATCAAGACTAGCTTCCCACGGTTCACTACGACCACATGACTGAAACCGTTGGGGGCACTCAAATCGATCGGATTTGTGAATTCAATCTCTTGTGCTGTTGCAGCGGTCGGCCCCAACAAACATATCCACAGAGATGTAACGCAGGCCATGGACCAATGAAGTTGCATCTTCATTTAATCTCTCCCTTTTCACAAAGCGTTCAACTTCTCGCACTCCAGCAACAGCAAATGCCTTCCGATATTACTTCGCGCCGGGCAATTCCTTTGCTTCCGATAGGTGCGCAGATCCAATGGAGAACCGTGTCAGACCTTACTGGTCAGGGGGAAGCTCCTCACCTGCACTGGAGTTGCAAACTCTCAATCAAGTCTCCCGTATCAACAGCCCCTGAAGGAATCTTGAGTGAGCGACTTCCGAGACGCCATACAAAGTTCTTGAAGTACGAGGGAACTCCTTGGGATGGATAACTGGAGCCGTCTGTCACGTTGTAATGTAGATGCGGAAAAAGCGAGTCGCCGGAGAAACCAACCCGTCCGAGTAATTGCCCGGCCTTTACCCTGTCTCCCTGCTTGACCGCTACAGAACCCGGTTGGAAATGCAACAGCCAGCTCACACGCCCATCGGAATGGAGAAGCGTTACGTGGTTGCCAAAGCCCATTGGATCCATCGCCTCCGCGCTCGCCGGAATCTGTGCTTCCCCATGAATATCGAAAGTGTTCTCGGCAATATCGGAGACAGCCTGAACCACAACTCCAGCGGCCGGCGCGAAAATCGGTTCGCCGTAAGTCAGCCAAGCTTCCTTTTGATTCGGATCACCGCGATAAAGCAATCCATCGCTGTTCGTCCGCACGAAATCGTATGCATAGAGATTTGCGGAAACTGCCGTAGTTGGATCGGCTTCAAATCTCCGAACTAAGTTGTAGCGCCTATGGTGCGAATTGAAATCATGACCGTCATGAACCAGAACGAGTCCGTGTAATGGAAGGCAGTATGAAACGGGACTGGAGGACCGAGGATGCGCCTCGACCGTCGCAATCGCATCCGCGCTGATCGCCACAGGCGGTGCTGCATTTCCCTCTCTCATGAACATGAGTTCGAAGCGCATTCGGTCCAAATCAACTGCTCGATTAAAAGAATAGAAAGGCTGATAAATGTCGATGACGCCACCCGGTGGCAATAGTCTTTGGCCGATTGCGTCGAGCGCCGGCGGTGTCCCATTCTCGTTGAGTTCACGCTCAACTTCCAGCTTGTCAAGTCGATCGAAGACCTTCAACTTGATTCCGACCAGTCTGTACTTGTTCTCCCCGGTGTTCTTGACAATCAGATCGAAATTTGTAATTTGCTGATCGCGGACTCTCTCAATGAATGGTTGGCTGGGAATAAGACTCACTGCGATAGCACCTTGTCCCTCGGGACCGGCAGCGAGTGACGAAGTAACCGAGGTTTGAGCCCGAGATTTGAAACACGCGCAAGCGGCGAGAAGAACAATCGCGACTGAGACGGCTGGGCGACTTGAACTACCAGACACTCGCATTCGTTTAGATTACAACGAACAACCGCAGGTGGATGCTACCCGAACGGGTAGCCAAGACGCTTTGTAGTCGGAAGATTGAGCATAAGAAGCGAGGAACGGGCTTCAGAGCTATCTCCGAGGCTTCGAAGCGATTTGCTGCGCTGCTGAACTCCCCATCGAATAGGCCGCAATAGATCCCAGGCTGATCTCACCCGCAGATCCAGGCCTGATCAGAAGTCTGGTGAAAACGTAGACCAGTGGGAAAATGCCTTTGAAATCCGTGGTCAGGGGAAGCAACTCCTCTTGGCTCCCCGAATAGATGCCGCGTCTGAGTATCGCTCGAAAGAACTCCGCAGCAATTGCTCTCCGACTATTCAGAGTTGTCGCAACGGACAGCAGCGCCATTAGCAGCATGTGCGTCCGAGTGTTCTCGACACCCGGCTGAGCCACCTGAACACGGTCGCAGATCGAGACGCGCACCAGAAGGTCAGCGAGGTTCACGCCGCTAAGGGTTGCGTTCATGGGTTCGACAAGACGCGGGTTCGCATCGATGAAGAGTGGGCTCTGATCCGCCTGCGCGAAGACGTAATCGAACGAAAGAGCGCCGTGCCAACGCAGTTTCCGCCCGATCTGGATCATATAGTCGCGCACGATTGCTCGGTTGATCCCGATCTTCGCAATATCTCCTCCACCAGGCCCTTCTGCCAATTGCCGATAGCCATGAATGGCAATCAATTCGCCGTCATTGAAGATCGCCTGAACCCGCTCAAGAGGTCCTTCAGCGACTTCCTGAACTACGAATTCCTGGCCCTCATCGAATAGCGCAGACTCAAGCTCATTACATTTCAATTGAAGCTCGCGAGCACTCTGGATTTTCCAGACTCCTCTCGATGCCGTTGCGTAGTCTGTCTTCAAGAAAAACGGAAAACGCCGGATGCGGCGCAATTCCGCTGCCCCCCCAAGAACAAACGATTCAGGTTGTGGAATCTCCAGACGGCGAAGGGTTTTGACCAGCGCAGATTTTCCCTGAAGTTGAAGGAAGGACTGAAAGTCCGAAAGAGCCACTCCGACACGGGAAGGAATTGATGCCCTTTCGCGCGAAAACAGAAAGGCCTGCTCATGCGTTGGCAACAAAACATCCCAGCTGCCCTGGGAGAGAACATCCACGACAAATTCGAAATAGGCCCACGGATCGACTCCGAATGCAGGAGACCGGTAATAGTGCGTAACGAATCGGGAGAAACGCCCAAGACACATCGGGTTGGAATCGCAGATGCCAATCCGATGTCCCGCGAGCCCGAGCGACGTGATTGCCTGCCGAGCGGAAAGGCTTGATCCCTCCGATATGAGAACTCGCCTGCCTGAATTCATATCCAAATCGTACACGTCCCTTTCGACAATCGATAGGCTGACGACGACAAACCGGCCATGTCGCGAACCTGTGAGCGTGCCAAGGGCGTGTTACACTCGGGGCGTTCATTCGACGGGGTGCGTGAAGCGCCGCCTCCTCAACGCATCACACCTCCCTCGTTGCGAAGGGTATATATTGCCGTCCCAGAACGCTCTTCCGCCAGGTTTGCTTTTGCCTCGGTCAGCTGAGCTTTGGCTAGACGATCAAAAATCATCTTGATCGCGGCGTCTGCACCGATTCCGAGATCAAGGTCTTGCAGTTGGAGTAATAAAGCGGATGTGCGCTCCTGGCCCAAATCCCCAAAGTTCCCGCCGCGCTACCGGTGGTTGTTTCAGGGGGGTTGGCGCATCGCGAAAGGCGCTTCACCACAGGCAGCTTGCCACTTCCTTTCGATGACAAGGAGGCCTTCCGTTTCCGATTCCAATGCCTCGATTCGTTCCTCAACCGCCGTAAGGCACGTGATCAAATCGCTTGATTTGGTCTAGGCTTCCATACGTTACTCCAGGTCCGACTGCAACAGCTGCAAACAAGATTCGACGGGCAAATCAGGAAGAGGAGGCGCATCGATCGTTGCCAGATGAAATTCAACGATTGTGTGGCTGGCGCTCTCTGCATTTGCACGTGGACGCTTGATCATTGCGGGCGTCATGTCAATTCCGTTGACGGGCCCCCCGCTCTTACTTTCGTGGAGGCAGAAAAACATCCATACGACCGCCGGAAGGAAGATCCACGACGACCTCGCCGGGTTTGGTGTGAGCGGTAGTTATTGGATTCCCGCAGGAGACGCCCAAGTTGGCCTCTGCCGTAATGGAGGTGAGTTCCTCCCGGGCGGGTCCAAAGGCCTGAGCGACGACCTTCACACCGCTGTCATCCTCGAATCCGTGCTCTGAGCAACGGCTCAGTACTTTTCTTTTACTGAATCGATCATAAGATTGCTCATACTGTTCTTTCTTCCTGTTTGCTCAAGTCGTTACGTACTGAATCAGTTGCATGAAGCCACCGTCCATATGTCGTTGCTGATGGCAATGAAACAAAGTCGGCCCTGGATTGTCGGCAACAAAGTCCACTTCCGCTGTGCCGTACGGAGTCAGGTTGATGACATCTTTGATCAATCCGGACGTAGGTTGACCATTGATCTTGACCACTTCAAAGCTGTGCCGATGCAGGTGAACTGGGTGTGGGCACCCGCTGGCGTCGTAGAAACCGAGCCGATAGCGCTGCCCCTGCGTCACCTTTAAAGGCGGGATGTTGGGAAATGCACGCCCATTGATAGTCCATGTATCAGGGGCGCCATTCGGCGTTGCGATCCGCTGAATCACCATGGGAAACGTCTCGTCTGGAGCCAACGCAGGGTTGGTCCGGCCGAAGGAGCGATAGTCCCAGTCACTCGCTGGGGGCTCCCTCCAAGCCGGCTGGCCTGCGAAGCCAGCGTATTCGATCGGAAGGCCAAGGCCGATCTCTCGCTCCTTAGCGTTCGTCGAGCCAAGAATCCAGACGCCCGGAGTATTCATTTCGACCATGGCATCGATTCGCTCGGCGACTGCGAGCGAAAGCACAGTGACATCCTTCGGATGCGGTACGGGGTTGCCGTCGAGCGCGATGATCGTGAAGTGATGTCCTGGGAGCGCGAGGACAACATTTTCGGTGGCGCTGGCGTTCAGGAATCGGAACAGGACTCGCTCGCCTTGCCGTACTTTAATCGGCTCGGCGGCGGAAAGAACCTTGTCATTGAAGGAGGCATATCTATAACTCACTTCACAAGGCTGTCCGAAGCCCATCGGCATGAACGTCGGTTCCGAATGATGCACCGCGAGGAGTACCGCGCGGTCGTAGTTGCCGGCATCGCCTGCTCCCTCCACGATTAGAAAACCAAATTGTCCGGTATAAGTGGAGCGCGAAAAGTCCGTTCCTCCACTCGCATGCGTGTGATACCACCTTGTTCCCGCTGGCTTTGGTGTAAAGCTGTAGCGGAGGCGCCCCGGAGAAGGAATCATCAGAGAGCCTTCTTCCATGGCTCCGTCATTCAGCGAATCGATATGCAATCCATGCCAATGAACTAGCTCCGGATTGGCCGAATCGTTGAATACGTCGATCTCAACTGGCGCGCCTTCTTTCAAGCGAAGGACAGGTCCGGGAACACTTCCGTTGTACCCCACTGTGCGAATCTGAATTCCGCTTCCGAGATCAAGCGTCATTGGCCTTATGTGCAGGGTATGGTCAGCGGGTCCAAGGGAGTGATCCGGACCTATTTGTGCGCTGCGCGGCAATGACCACGATCTTCCGGCCATGCCTCCCACGATTGCCGATCCGAACTTCACTGCAAATTCTCTACGATTCATTCGTTTCTCTTAGACAAACGGCTCGTCAAGCCATGCTTGTATTAACGTTTTGCCATCGCATGAACATCAGGCCTCGGGTCGGAAACAAATCCGTTTCGATTCGGCATTCGGACCTTAGGCAATGATTGCTGGTCCATGACCTCTTCTCTCGCAATGATGCGATTAAGGTAAAGAATGTAGGCAGTCACAGAATAGGTCTCGTCCACCGAGAGCGTTCCGGGATTCGGGTAGTAAGGCATGGCGCGATGAACGTAATCCCATACCGAGGTGCTGTATGGCCAATAGCTCCCAACTGTGAGCACCGGATTTGGAGTTCCAAGACTGCCAATTCCTCCTACCAGCTGTGGTCCGACCGGATCGTGGCCCTCTCCGTGCATTCCGTGACAACCGGCGCATTTGTTAACGAAGACGATCTCACCGTGAACCGCGCTTCCGCTTCCAATTGGCAGGCCCTTGCCATTGGGAAGTATGGGAGACTCCCATTTGCGAAGCTCTTCTGCCATGGGGACTCGCCCGATGTGCTCGGCTGCGTTTTGGGCAAAAAGACATGACAGTCCGGATGCAACCAACAATATGAGGAGAGCGCCTGCCTTACGCATAGGTAATCTCCCCACTTCGCTTCACGCGCCACCACTTGATTCCGTTGTAGTGGTTGTATCCATCAGGACCGGCAGTCAGACCACGGACGGCTACAATCTCGTCTCGCGTCGGTTGCCAATAGCCAGTCTCATCCTGGCAGCGCGAAGCGATAGTCGTCTCCTGTCCATCCCACGTCCAAGGTAGCCGAAAGCGGGTAAGTGCTTTGGTGAGGATGGGCTTCTGCAGTTCGGCGTCCTTCCAATCCCGCCCGCTGTTCGCGGAAACCTGCACTCGTTGAACGCGCCCTCTACCCGACCAGGCGAGGCCGCTAATTTCATAACTCCCCGTACATCGAGAACATGGCCGCCAGCAGGTCGAGTGATCACCGATTTTGCCTCCATCACGAATGTGAACTGCCGGGCCTTCCCGTTCGGCAGAAGATCGGTATAACTGGCGGCCTCATCCTTTGTCATCGCTGGCTCATCGACGAGAGCAAGCCTTTGCAGCCACTTGATATTGATATTTCCTTCCCAACCAGGCACTACCAGGCGAAGCGGATATCCCTGTTCTGGACGCAAAGCTTCACCATTCTGCCCATAAGCCACAATGATGTCGTCCATTGCCTTTTCCAGAGGAATGCTTCGTGCGAGACGGCACGCGTCGGCTCCCTCCGCATAAAGCCACTTAGCGCGCGGCTTTACTCCGACGTTGTTGAGAAGCGTGGAAAGAGGCACGCCCGTCCACTCCGCACAGCTGACAAGACCATGACTCTTCTGAGGAGTTTCGCGTGGCTCGCCTGCGTGCTCGGATCCGCTGTTGCCGGCGCATTCGACGAAGTGAACGCGCGAAACAGATGGCATTCTTTCGAGGTCCTTCATGGAGAAGATCAGCGGAGTCTCCACAAGGCCGTCGATTAAGAGTTGATGTTGTGTGGGGTCTATAGATGGCACACCGGCATGTAACCGCTCGAAGAACAACGCTGAAGGCGTGATGATTCCATACAAATCCTGAAGTGGCGTTCGCGCTGCCCCGGTTCCGCCGTAGGCTCCGGGATTGAAATATCTCCCAGCGCGTTCGAACCCGGACCGCTCGCCATAGTTTCGTCGCGGCTGGCCGACCTCGTGTATAACATCCTGACCTGGCGCTGGAACTGCCAGAGTGGACATCGCGCCCAGCTTGACAAATTGCCGGCGTGAAAGACCGCGCAAGGCCCGAATCCCAGTTTGGCCAAATGACGCCTTATCTCTCATTCCGTAGCCTGCTTCTTCATCGCAATCGCGGAGGTGGAGCAGCCGCCACTCCACTGGGAGGTAGAGCGAATAGAGGCGGGCGCCTCCTCGCGATTGATCTCTAAGAATCCATGCCGTCGCCAATAAGAACTCGCATCTGTCGTCAGCAGATAAATCGCTGAGACGCCGTGCTCAACTGCCCACTGGAGACGGTTTTGCGTCAACTGCCGACCCAGACCTTGCGAGCGGAACGATGACGCAACAGCGACCGATCTCAAAAGCGCATCTGTCCCATAAATCTTAAGTCCCGCAACCCCTACCAATCGGCCCGTGAAGTCATGGGCAACGACGTATTGCGGGCCAAACTGCGAAGACGACTCGAGTGTCGACAGCTTTGAAGCCGACAGGAGAGCTGATACGGCATCATGGTCCGAGTCGTTCGCGGCACGCATTTGAAAGTCACCAGACGGCACCTTCGATGCGGGAATCGATTCGGACTTACAGCAAGTCGGGCCGCAGCATGATTTGGAATTACTGGTTGTACCGAGATTTGCCATTAAGAACTCCCTTCCGTAAATATCTCCTCCGGGCGGCGATCGCCCTCAATACACACTGAACCTGGATTGGGCGGTTGAATCCTGCCTCGATTCACCGGGCCTTGGAAAACCCGTCCTTACTCCAGGCCTCACTCCCAACCCCATGGTGCACGGTGAAGAGTTCCGCCGCGTCGTATTGCCTCTTGATCCTTAGCAATCTTTCGTAGTTCTGCCCCCAATACGCGCGCTGCCACGGCTCGAGGAAGTAGTCACTTTCGGAAAGGTACGATCCGCCGTCCGGTGCTACCTCTTTCAAAGCGGCGATTGCGGAATGAAGAGCTACGCTATCGAGCCGCCCTTCCTTGATGTTGGGTTCGTGACCCGCGATTCCAGGGTATGCTGGGCTCTCTCCTGCCGCACAAATCGCAAGGGCAAATGCTTCGGTTACGGCTGTATTCATCGCTGTAGAACGAGTCGCGGAGATTGCATCTTCATTGCCGCCTGCCAGTCCCTTATTGCAATGCAATGCGATCTGCCAGGATCTGCTCGCCTTGAACAAGGCATTCGCGAGGGATTCCTGCTTACCCGGGGAAATCAGTTCGGCCCCCAACCACACCGAGTGATAGCCGTGTAGGTATTGTCCGACCTGCCCAGCATCACCAGACCAAAACATATTGTCGGATTGCGCTCCCGTCCGCTTATCGAATTGAATTAACCCAGGGTATCTCTTCAAGACTTCCGGATTCCAGAAATGCTCTGCGGGAATGGCGAGCACAGTGGGCTTGGCCATTTTGAAATCCTCCGGATCCATTGCAACCCAATTGAAGAAGGGTTTCCATGTGGCTTCCGCATCCTGTTGGGTGAGCCCCTGAAACACCATCCTCACCGCGAATTTGTTTCCAGTACCAAATATCAACTGTTCGCCCCAATGCGCATTGAAGAGGGATGTTTGATACAACTCAATCGCACCCTTAATGAGACGCAGATAGGCTTTGTCCGACTTTGCTTCAATTGAAGCTACGACAGCCCCGAAGAATTCTGGCAAATCGTGTGTACGCAGTGTAACCCGCGTGACAACTCCGAAGTTCCCGCCCCCTCCACCACGCAACGCCCAAAAGAGATCGGGGTTTGAATGTGGATTCGCAATTCGGATGACGCCATCCGAAGTCACGACCTCAGCCTCCAACAATCCTGCTGCAGCTGTTCCAAAGGCCTTCGAAAAACTACCGAAGCCTCCGCTCTGGACGAGCCCGCCCACTCCCACCGTGGTACAGCCGCCTCCTTGGACATACCGCTTGGCTTGGGTTGTGGCCGCTGCGTACGCCTGCATCCATATTGTTCCAGCGCCAAGCGAAATTGCAGGCTGCGCTGCAATGGCGCCTTTGCAGTTCTCTCCAACGAATTGGTCGTGAAGTTTTATTTCCTGGAGACGCTTGGTCCAAATGAGCAGGGAGTCTGGCCCGCTCGAGGTACCGTGATAACTATGGCCACCTCCTTTGACAACAAGTCGAAGCCGGCGTTGCCTTGCAAAATTGATCGCCTCAGCTACATCCTGGGCGTTCTCCGGCCTCGGTGATCACCTTAAAACCGGCCATACGTGATCAGTTCAAAACCGGCCATAGAGATTGGCCGAAGACATGATTGTTTTTACCTTGCAGCAGGGTGCATTTGCAAGGCGCGATTCGAGTCGTTG
>Ga0302194_10001540_pt1 | contig 14704 bp, 10 predicted proteins | sample II_Bog_N1_1_FD_200227 | JGI IMG/M metagenome (GOLD analysis project Ga0302194, IMG submission 200227) | Peat permafrost microbial communities from Stordalen Mire near Abisko, Sweden - II_Bog_N1_1 | ecosystem: Environmental > Terrestrial > Soil > Wetlands > Peat | place: Sweden: Abisko...
CGGAATGTCCCGGCGCTCGGTCGAGTCTACCTCCACCATCAGGACATTTTCCTTGTCCCGGCGCAGATGCTGCGTTAGTTCAAACGAGAACGGCGTGAATCCGCCTTTGTACTCACCCAAAAGAACGCCGTTGATCCAAACGGTGGAGGCTGTCATGGCTCCTTCAAAGTCCACAAAGACGCGCTTTCCCTCGGCGCCATGCGGGAACTTGAATCGCCTCAGGTAGGTGGAGACAAACGTGTAGTCCTTTTCATCGAAGCCATGCCAGGGCAACCGAATGTTCGTATGGGGAACAACCACGGGCTCAAACGCTGAGTCGTCAAATTCCGGCGATTGGGCGCCATCGACTCTTGATGGGCAATAGCGCCAATTGCGGTTTATAGGCAGAATCGTCCTGGTCGCTGCGATCGGAAGTTCGGCGAACGCCGAAGGTCCGGCTAACGAAGCGGTGGTCAATACCGCACCCGTCGCCTTGATAAAACTGCGTCTGTCCATGAATCGAACTCCTTTCAAATTGTTGCTCTGTATCATCTCCATTTACCGGATCGAACCCATTGTGCGGCGGGCCATCCACCCGGGGCAGGTGCATTGGACAGAGATTCGGATGCAAGGGTGCGCATGGCCTCGCAGTTCACTCTCAGGACACGAGGCTCCTGACCGGGGTAGTTGAACCGAGGTACTGCACAAAGCAAAGGGCGTAGCAATCTGCGCTACGCCCCTGGCTTTGTGGTCAAAGGTTGAGGGTTAGAAGGAGAACTTCGCGCCGCCCTGGCAGACGCGGGCGGCTACATCTCCACCGCCGGTGATCTTTCCAAAGACGCCCTGTCCAAACCATTGTTGAGGAACACCCAGGCTGGGATGGTTGAAGGTATTGAACATCTCGAATCGGAGCTGCAATTCAGAGCCCTCAAAGAGTTTGATATGCTTGCTAACCGCCGAGTCGTCGTACTGCTGATGTGGTCCCTTGTAGAGGTTCTTGGGGGTGTTGCCGAAGGTAAGCGGAGCGTTTTGCTGGAAGGCGTTGACGTTGAAGTACCCGGTAGTCATCCAATCTTTCTTGCTGCCGCGACCTACCCAGGGAACCTGTCCGGTAGCGAAGTCGGCGCGATCCCCACCTTGCCAAGAGTCCGAACAGTCATCCCATCCGCCGGTATTACACCATCCACCGTACAGGCTGAATGGATGTCCGGACCGCCAGTAGTAGATGCTGCTGACTTCATAGTTCCCCAGGATTGCCCTGGCAACTCGGTTCATGCTCTTCAGCTCGGGTGTCTTGTAGTCAAAGTTGGTTACCGAGACCAAGGGCACGTTCATGTCCGAGATGCCCCTGTTCCATTTGAGATCGAAGGGATTGCCAAGAGCGCCCACGAATGAGATATTGCCCGATGAGGAAACATCCGTGACCTTGGACCATGTGAAGTTGGATTGAACGGTAAGGCCATGGGAGACGCGCTTGTCGAATCCGAGTTGCAGGGAGTTGTAAGGCGAGGTTCCGAGGCTGAAGTTTTCATCGATGTTGTTGAAGCTGGCGAATGGGCGGACGCCGGCGACTCCGGCATTCGCATCGATGATAACTGACTGATGATCGGACTCGCTACCAACATAAGCTACGTGCAGAGCCATGGTGGAGGTGAGTTGCTGCTCGATGGAGAGGTTCCAGCTTTGCGTGATACCCCGCTTGAAGTCCGGCGAGAACTCCGCGCCCAGCGAGACCGGCGTTATGATAGGCGAATTCGTCGGCGGCTTGTAGCTGAGTGAAGCAAAGTTGTTATGGGAGAACTGGTCTCCTGTTGGGAACACGGGCGCGCCGGCCGCATAAAGATAATTCGCGGTCCAAGGTGCGTCAAAGGGAATCTGAATGTCCTTTGTAGGATCTTCTGTTTCGACATGGCTGCCGAAGCTGAAGGTTGGGCTGAAGGGCGCAATGTCCGAGCTGTGGTTGTAAGCGGAGTATTGGAGCGGCCCGGTAAAGATGCCAAAGCCGGCGCGGAATGAGGTATGCGGCAGGAACTTCGGCTGGTAGGCTACACCAATGCGCGGATCCCAGTTGTTGTAGGTTGTTGGCATCAGCTTCGCGTCAAGTCCCGCATCTCCGGGGAAGATCATTCCCACGGGCGCATTCGGGAACATAGTGCTTTGCACTCCGGGACGCCACTGGGAGCCGCGTCCGCCGGTGACCGTGGGAGGCGTATTCGGATCCCAACGAACGCCAACGGTTACGGTCAGGTTAGGCTTGATCCGGATTTGGTCCTGAGCATAGACTCCCATCATCCAACCCTTGACACTGGAGATCTCTCCTCCGCCCTGTGTGAAAGAGTCCAGATTGCCGGTCAGGAAGTCGGCGAAACCATTTCCTGTCCAGTTTCCATTGAATTGAGCATTGACTGTGGCCGGGTAATCGGTGTTTTCCTGCGCAAACATGTGGACCATATCCAAGCCGGCCGACAGGGTTTGGTTTTTAACGGTCTTGGTAAGGGCATCCGAGGCGCCGTAGGTGTATCTTCTCTCGCCGGTTGGTTCTGTCCAGTTCGACCAGAAGCCGTTGCTGCCACCGTTGGCGCCCGATCCCATCATGTAGCAATGCCCTGGTATCTCGTGGACGGCGATGTACTTCGACAAGCAAACAGGATCACCGTTCTTATCCAGAGCTTGCTGCGCGCTCAGGAAGTCCATCTGCGTGTAGTAGGCATTGACCGTGTTAACGGTGTGGTCGTTGATCGTCCAAGTATGGCCCATGGCTTCGTTGTAGAATTCGCCCGTGTGGGTGGGCGTTACCGCGATCCAGTTGCCTTTGACAGCCGAGCCATCCTCTTTATAGTACTCGATAAAGCTGCGCAGAAAGAGTTGCTGCATGTCGTTGATTTTGTAGTCAATTCTGGCGGTTCCCTGCTTGTAGGTTTCAACTCCCGGCGCGCCGGAATATTCCGTATACCCAGGATTGCCGACTACACCTGCCGTGCCGACGGGCAGGGCGGCCGCGGCAAGCGCGAGCGCCCCTTTACTGAATGGATAGGTGGTGAGGTCGGTCTTGTTGTTTACAAAATGGTTGTCCGGGCCATTGATCGTGTTGGTGAATTCAGTGAAATCGCCGCCCAACATCTGAGCCGTTGGAAAGTTGGCGAAGCTGTTGTTAGACTGCCAGCCGTTGTGAACGTGCTCGAAGTTGCCAAAGAAGAAGAGCTTGTCCTTGCCGTTGAAGACATGGGGAATCTCAACCGGCCCGCCCACGGACACGCCGAAGATGTTCTTGTGCAAACCGTCGACATGTTTTCCGAAGTAATCGGAGGCATTCGCGTCCTCGTTGCGGCCAAAATCATAGACGCCGCCATGGAATTTGTTGCTGCCGGACCTGGTCTGAATGGTGACGATCGCGCCGGGGGCAAAGCCGTAGTGGGCATCGTAGTTGTTGGTGACGACGCGGAATTCCTGAGTGGCGTCGGGGTCCGGGAAGGGCGCGGCCAGCGACATATATGTATCCATGTTGGGCGCGCCGTCGAGCATGTAGAAGGTGCTTCCCTGGCGACCGCCTCCAGCCGAAGCGCCGGTAGCATCGGGGAAGGTCGTCTCACCCTGAGTCTTACCACCGCCGGTCTTCAGAACGTCAATCACGCCAGCGCTGAGAAGCACCAGGCTTGAAGTCTGCCTGCCATTCAACGGCAGCTCTGTGACTTGCTCCTCGTTTACGGTGGTGCCGATTTCAGCGGTGGTGGTGTTGATCAGCTCCGTGTCGGCGGTAACGGTAATGACCTCTTTCACATCGCCTAAAGGCAGGGTGAGGTTCAAAGTAGCTGCCTGGTCAACGGTCAGCGTGATGCCTGATTGGATGAGCTTGCGGAATCCGGCCTTCTCAGCCGTGACCTTGTAGGGGCCAGGATTGAGTGGAGTCACCAGGTAGACGCCGGACCCATTGGTTTCGGTGCTCTGGATAAAGTTGGTGCTGGTGTTCTGGACATGAATCTGCACTCCGGGAAGCGCAGCGCCGGCAGAGTCCGTAACCAGACCGGTTAGACTTGCGTTAGTGACCTGGGCGAGCGCCGTGTGGCCTAATGCAAAAAGGCAGAGCAGGATCGGAACAAGCATCCTGATGCTGAATTTCGAATTGTTCACTGTATTTCCTCCAAATCAGAATTGAGTCACGACGTTGAAGTCCTGTGTCGCGTCCTCCCTGTTGTCAGCACCCGTAATCGTAAAGCAAATACCTTACGGCGGCAGGAATAGGTAAACGTTTACAATTCGGATGTCGCGCAATCGTAAACGCAACTCAACTCAAAACGTAAGTTTCTTCTCGCACGAACATGTTAGCGTCATGGGCTAGGAATGGTACGTTGTTGATTATTTTGTAGTTAGATGTATATCTGACGCGCGATGTTACGCCGTTGCACTAGCCGCCAGTGGCCTATGATAGAAATATCTTCGGCACGTCGGCGAGCACAAGGAGTCGCATCATGCAGGTGAATTCAACTCTGAAGTCCTCTGAAGCGGAACGTGCCGAATTCGACGCCGTAATCAAGGCGTTTTCCGAATCACCCCGACTGGCCAGGCTCTTGGGCTTCGTTGGTGAGAAGTATTTCCTAGGCGAAATCGATCAGATCAACGAATACAACATTGCCACTGAAGTGTTTGGCCGTTCAAAGGTAGCCTTTAGCGCCAGCGAGGACGCCATCGTGCGGGTCGAGGCCCATCGATTGCGACAAAAGCTAAAGGAGTTCTACAAAAGCGACGGCAAAGACCATCCCGTGCAAATCTGCGTTCCCTTTGGAGCGTACGTTCCGGTATTTTCGTGCCAATCGACTGAACTTCCACCGGCTGCACCAGAGGATACTCCCAGAGATCCAGAGGACGACAACGTTGTTCAACCTGCTCTTGAAAGAGATCAACCAGAAGCCCGGAACCTGGACAGACCAAGGCGGCATTTCTTTCCGGCGATTCCACGTATTTGGATGTACCCGATCATCGCAACAGTTTTGACCCTGGCCGCTCTTGGTATTTACCTGATTTTTCATGGTGGGGCCCTTGCAAGGTTTGATAAGGCTCCGGAGAGTCCAAAGCAGCTAGGGATGCCGCTGCGGTTTGGCCCATTCGCTGCTGCTCTTGTACCTCTTCATCTCTTGTCCGGCTACAGTGGAAGCCCTCAAACGGATAGTGCAGGGGCTGTCTGGGAAGCAGATCGGTATTTTCAAGGAGGCAGATCCTTGCGGCGATCGCAAGCCGTTTTTGCCAATACCAGTGCCCCCCTCATTTTCCAATTCTTCCGGTCCGGTATCTTCTCGTATGACATTCCTCTCAAGCCCGGCGTTTACGAACTACACTTGTTTTTCGTCTCATCCGATTATTACGAAAATATCTCCACCTTCAACGTAGCGGTTAACGGAAATCAGGTTCTTTCAGGGTTCGATGTCGATTCGGACGCAATGGGTTTCAACGTCGCCGACGAGAAGGTCTTCCGAGACATTTCGCCAGCGAGCGATGGAATGGTACACCTTAGCTTTACGAACGAAAATGCGGTGCCTGAGGTGAGCGGTATCGAAGTGTTGCAAGGAACTCCGCGCAAGCAACTCCCGATCCGGCTCGTCATGCAACCAACGCCGTACACCGATCACCTTGGACAGGTCTGGCATCCGGACAACTATTACACACACGGAAAGCCGTCACTTGATCGGCAACCGGTCACGGGAACACCTGATCCTGACCTATTCGCGGCCGAACGGTATGGCCATTTCGCGTACGCTATTCCCGTTGATTCGCGTGGCCAGTACACTTTGGTGCTCCATTTTGCGGAGTTCTATTTTGGATCAAAATTACCTGGTGGCGGCGGAACCGGCAGCCGCATTTTCCGAGTGATGTGCAATGGCAGCACGCTCTTGGATGACTTCGATATCTTCAAGGAAGCTGGTGACCACCATGTAATTACAAAGACGTTCTACCACTTGAAGCCGTCGGCTCAGGGAAAAATCAATATCACATTCGAACCGATCTCGAACTACGCAACGGTTTCGGGCATTGAAGTTCTCGACGAGTCTCAGTAGCCTCTGGGATGCAGCGTCCAGCTAGCCCTTGAGGGGAGTGAGCCTTCTATTGCAAGGCTATCTAATCTGAGACCGCGGCCTTGAGAATGCATTCCATACCGAATGGGCAACAAGCCTCCGGCTGATCCTGCTCAGCAAGTCCTCAAACCAGCTCCTGCACCTTCAGGCGCTGGTTAGCTAACGTTTCTCCCAGCTTTTGCACTTGCATTGAAGGCCAGTGAATCTCGACCACAGCCTTGCGGCTTTTCCCCAGGCCGAAGTGCACGGTCAACTTGCTGCTGGAAGCATGGCCAACGCTGCTGTTCACGCGTCGGCTCTGGGTTCGACTTGCAGTCTTGCAGATCACCTGCGCGCCGATCGCTGAACGATTGCCGCGTGTGCCCTCGAGCCGCAACTGGAACCGGTGCCGCATCGGGCTTTCGTTCCACCACAGCTCGATGGGACTATTCAGCGAACTCACCGCCGCGTCGAGGCGCCCATCGCGATTGAAATCGGCGAACACCGCGCCGCGATACAGACGGGGCACGGAGAATTCGGTGCCAACTCCCCCAGACACATCGACAAACTTACCGCCCAAGTTCTGAAAGGTGCGGTTGGGTTGCTCCTCCTTCAGGTCAAGACCGCCCTCGGCTACAAACAGGTCCAACCGGCCATCGCTGTCCAGGTCGACCAGTCCGCAACTCCAGCCGCCAGACAGTTGCGAGCAGGTACACGGTCCATTCTTCGTACAAAACTGCTCACTCGTCCGGGGATTGCCGATATAACCTTATTGACACAGAAAGCGAGACATCAATTCAACAGGATTTTGCCCGGTGAAGATAGTAATCCCAGCGGTTGCGGTTTTTCTGGCGGCGTGCTCGACCGTGTGGGCCGCGGCGCCCGCCCCGCTGACCACTTTGCGCGCTATTCACGCCCTCAGCAGTGCCGAGGCCAGTCATATGCCGCCCGTCGCCTTCGAGGCGACAGTGACGTACAGGCGTGAGAAGGAGACCACCCTTTTTGTCGAAGATGCTGGCGAGGGCATCTATGTATGGGCCAATGCGGATATCAAGCTGACTCCCGGCGATCGCGTTCTGGTCCGGGGCAAAGCGCAGGACAGCTTCCACCCCATCGTAATTGCCGACGGCGTTACCCTGCTCCATCACGGCGACTTGCCCACGCCTGTTCTGGCCACCTTCGATGAATTGATCCACGGACAGCACGATTCCACGCTCGTCACCGTCCGTGCGTCCGTGCTCAGCGCCGATATGGTGGCGGGCGGCGACGCTATGGAACTGCTTGTCGATGGAGGTTTGATCAACGCGTACATCGATAGCCGGGATCCTAGTACTCTCAAGGGGCTGCTGGATGCGGAGGTCGAGGCCACGGGCGTTGCTTCGGCTCGATTCGACGGCAAAATGCAACAAACCGGAGTTGCTCTCGCCGTTCCTTCACCTGCGGACATAAAGATCCTTACGCGGGCCAGCGCTGGTCCCTGGTCTCTCCCCGTCACACGGATGGGCGACATTTTTCCCGGCTATCGAGTCAAGAACTTCAGTCACAGAGTGCGGGTTCACGGGACCATTACCTATTACCAGCCCTCTTCAGTCATCGTACTTCAAAGCGGCGCGCAAAGCCTTTGGATCATGACCCGAGTCGAGAGTCCCTTGCGGATCGGCGACGAGGCGGACGTGACCGGCTTCCCCGACGTGCATGCCGGTTTCCTGGCCCTTTCCGGCGGCGAAATCCAGGAAAGCCTGGTTTACGCGCCAGTCGCTCCTGTGGTGGTGGACGTGAGCGAATTGGCTTCGAGCAAGCACATCTTCGACCTGGTCTCCATTGAAGGGCAGGTGGTGACGGAGGTCCGCGAGAACTCCCAGGATGAGTATGTCTTGACGGCCAATGGGCAAGTCTTTTCTGCCATCTACCGCCACCCGAGTATCGATGGCGTCAATCTGCCGGCTATGAATCAAGTGCAGTTGGGCTCCAGGGTCCGCGTTACCGGCATCTGCATCCTCGGGGATTCCAATCCATTCCACCAGGGTGGGTCATTCAATATCCTGCTGCGTTCCTTCGACGACGTCGTTGTGGTCAAGAGCCCCTCGCTATTGAGCATTCGCAACCTCATACTAATGATCGGCCTGCTGCTGGTGGTCATTGCGGTGGTGGGCGCGCGGGGCTGGGCTCTGGAACGCAAGGTGCACCTCCAAGCCGCGGCGATGTCGGTTCGCGCTGCGGCGGATGCCGAGCTGGAGAGGCGCCGAAGTCGTATCTTGGAGGACATCAACGGATCGCAGCCGCTCGCCAGCATCATCGGGAAGATCGCGGAGTTGGTCTCGTTCCGCCTGGATGGCGCTCCATGCTGGTGCGAAGTCGCCGATGGTTCGATGGTGGGAAATTGTCCGCCTGAGCCGCATGATCTGCGCATCGTCCGTGTGAATGTCGATTCCCGCACCGGCCCGGCGCTGGGGGCGCTCTTTGCCGCACTTGCGCCAGAGACGCCGCCTTCCACCCTCGAAACCGACTCTCTCGCCAATGGGGCGCGTCTGGCCACACTGGCCATTGAAACCCGGCGGCTCTACTCTGATCTGCGCCGCCGTTCGGAGTTCGATCTGCTCACCGATATTTACAGCCGCTTCTCGCTGCACAAGCGCCTTGATGTTCTGATTCAAGAAGCTGGCCCGAGCGACATCTTCGGGATGATCTATATCGACCTTGACAAGTTCAAGCCGATCAACGACACGTTCGGTCATCACGTTGGAGATATTTATCTCCAAGAAGTCGCGGCGCGCATGAATGACCAGTTGCTCGGCGGCGATATGCTGGCCCGGCTCGGCGGCGACGAATTCGCCGCTCTGGTTTCGCTCCAGCACGGCCGTTTCGACCTGAACAAGATCGTTGCCAGGCTCGAGGGCTGCTTCGACGCCCCATTTGTCATCGAGGGGCATGTCATCAAGGGTTCGGCCAGCATCGGCGTTGCTCTTTATCCCGAAGACGGCACCACAAGAGACGCCCTGTTGAACGCTGCCGATGCCACGATGTACGAGGTCAAGAACCAGAAGCGTCGAATGGACTAGAGTCGGCATTAACATTTTGCTCTAATCCAAGGTAGTCTGTTTTCTGAGCGGGTGTCTCCCATATGGCTTGGATAGACGCGATGTCCGCAGACTCCATTGCGAAACAGTTGAAACCCGCCAGGTGTCGAGAATAGACTTGGCACCTTGCGGGTTCTGACATTGGTGTTAGTTTTCTCGATTGCCGGAGGCTGCCCGAATGATGAACCCTGCCACTTCCTCGGGCAATGCCAACATAACCACATGGCAGGACGGAAGAGTGATCGTCACTGCTCCCATGCGTTGGGCCATGGTTCGCTCAAGTGTTGGTGAGATGGTGCGATCGTCTGCGGCCACGATATACCAATCTGGCTTTATCCTCCAGGCAGGAGAACCAATGACTGGGGCACCCAGTGCGGCGGTAGCAGCCGTAGGCCCCTGCGCGGCAAATAAAGTGTCCTTATCCTTTGGGGTAAGTTGCTGTGCAAAATCCTCTGAGATTCCTTTCCCCGTTAACATCAGAAAGCCTGCGTCGTCCGCACGAATCTCATTCATAATGGGAGTCGCGGGTGCCTGTTGTAAAAGCGAAAGAGATGATTCTCCTGTGTCCGGTCCGAATGCAGCGACAAAGACGAGTCCCGCGACCTTCGGATCATTTCCTGCTTCAGAGATGACCGCGCCACCGTAAGAATGGCCCACCAGGAGCACTGGCCCATCTTCGAGAGCAATGGCGCGCCTGGTAATGGCCACATCGTCCTCAAAAGAGGCCAGCGAGAGTTGTACTGCCGTAACTTGATAGCCTCGCGCTTGCAAACGCGGGATCACCTTCTCCCAACTCGATCCGTCTGCCCATGCGCCGTGGACGAGGATAATGTTCTTGACTGCTGGCGCAGAGTCTTGCGCCGATGCTTGGGGGGTACTAACGGCCATAGCGACGACCGCCAACACAATGCCGAGTTTGAAAAACGCAACGACTGATCTCATGAGAGCCTCCTGGGTTTGTGGTTAGGGGAAATAGCGATTGATCCGCCAATCAGTCTCCGCGAGAACCTCTTCGCAGGGCCAAGTGATGATGAGACTCGATCTATCCGAGTGCTGAAATCCCACAGAATACGCTGTTCCGTACACCCCGGATTTGAATGAACGAGATTGGCTGCTGGGATTTACGGCTTTCACGGACAGATCGAGAAGATACTCTGGCTGAAGAAGGTTAGAACACGCGATCCGTCGTGGCTAGCTTGCAATGTACGACAGATCGCGTCCACTCGTTCCTCGACGAGGGATGGAATTGCAGGCTTTTTACTTCCAGCTGGCTTTTGCCGCCACATCGAAAATCACATCGGCGACCTTCGACGGTTAAGCGAGCATAATCACGTGGCTGGAGGGAACTGTGGTCGTTGTCGCCCCTATTTTCTTCGCCTGAGCCGCTTCGAGATCGGGTGAAATTGCCCGGTCATTTGCGGCGATAATGTACCACGACGACTTCGACTTCCAGGCTGGAGTCGTGACCTCGCCCTTCATTGCAGCAACGCTCACTGGTACCTGCGTTGCGATCAAAACCGAAATCTCCTTGGCGGGAAGGTCTTGCGCAAAATCCTCAGCAATCCCCTTGGGAGTTAGTTTGAGGAAGCCACTCTTGTCGGGACGTAGCTCTGATCCGACAGGTGTTGGAACGCTCGTAATGAGACCAAAAGCGGATTCTCCCGCATCTGGAGCCACAGCCGCCACATAGACGAGTCCGGCCACCTTGGGGTCATTCCCGGCCTCGGTGATGACAGCCCCACCGTACGAGTGACCGACGAGCAATACAGGCCCATCTTCGAGAGCAATGGCACGCTGCGTTGCTGAAAGGTCATCCGCGAACGATATGAGCGGAATTTGAACAGAAACAACATGCAGGCCCTTCGCTTCCAGCAACGGAATGACCTTCGACCAGCTCGAACCGTCCGCCCACGCCCCGTGAACGAGGAGCACGGTTTTTACCCCCATAGTGGGCTGTGTTTGTGCTGTCGCCTGACCTTGCCCGCGCAAAACGTATCCCTTAGCGAGCTGTTCTAATGCGAAGGGGTAGCGAAGATGACGAAGTCGAAGCGGGGACGTTACACGCTTGAGTTCAAGCAAGAGGCGGCGCGGCTTGTTGAGTCGGGTCAGAGTCAGGCGGCGGCTGCACGCAGTCTGGGCGTGGTGGAGCAGACCTTGGGCAACTGGGTCCGGGAGCATCGCGCAGGCACGCTGAAAGGTGCCAGCAGCAAGCCCTCGGTAACTGCCGAGCAGATGGAAATCAGCCGTCTGCGAGCGGAGTTGGCGCGTGTGACGATGGAGCGCGACATCTTGGGAAAAGCGACGGCGTTCTTCGCAAAGGGCCAGCGATGAAGTACGCCTTTATCGAGCGTCACAAGCTGGTTTGGCCGATTCGCGTGCAGTGTCGTGTGCTGCTGGTCAGTGTCTCCGGTTATCACCAGCATCTGGCGCGACGCGCGACTATTGCTCGCCGCCGTCACTTGAGCGATGAGGCGCTCGTGGTGCATATCGGAGCTGTTTACGCAGAGAATCGCGGTGCGTATGGCTGGCCGCGCATCTGGCGCGAGTTAGTCAAGCACGGCATTCGCGTGGGCAAGCAACGCGTGCAGCGGCTGATGCAGAAGCACGGCATTCATGCTCGCGGCAAGCGGAAGTTTCGCGTCACAACCACCGACAGTAACCACAACTTGCCGATTGCACCGAACCTTCTGAATCGCAACTTCACACCTGCCGCGCCCAACCAGGCGTGGGTCGGTGACTTCACATATATCGCCACGGAAGAAGGATGGTTGTTTCTGGCCGTGGTGATCGACTTATTCAGCCGCAAAGTGGTGGGCTGGTCGATGCGGCCGGATATGCATCGTGACCTGGTCATCGATGCCTTGGAGATGGCATGGTTCAAGCGTTCGCCAGACAGAAAGACAGAACTGATTTTCCATAGTGATCGGGGCAGTCAGTATGCAAGCGACGATTTCGCAAAGACGCTTAAACACTGCTCGATCACGCCATCAATGAGCCGCAAAGGCAACTGCTGGGATAACGCCTGCAGTGAGACGCTGTTCGGCTCGTTGAAGGTGGAGCGGCTGCATGGCCAGCGTTTCAAGACGATCCGAGAGGCCAAGGATGAAACCATCGCATGGCTTCTCTGGTATAACCAAACACGAATGCACTCGACGCTGAATTACGTCAGCCCGATCGAATTCGAGCAAGACTGGACGGATGCAACAATGAAGATCGCAGCGTAAATGTTGGCTGCGACAGAGTGAGGCCGTGGAAATGACGGTTTATGGAAAGCCCGGAAAACGGTAGTGCTGTTTTCCGCCCTTCCCACAAACCTTGGAAATCGATAAAGCCGATTCCCACATTCCCACCGCCACGACCACTACTACGAGGATGAGTATTTTCCCTCAAAACCCGGCCGGTTAAGGGATACGTGTTCTGAGGGCAAGGTCAGCCTGAGCGGCAGGAACGATAATCGCGAGTAGCGCGGCGCATGCCATCACCACATTCCAAACAGACTTGATTGCTTTCATTGTGATTCTCCTTTTAGTGGGGAAGATCCGCACAAGACTCGAAGTTGTTCTTTCAAGACCCGTACGGACCGGGCTAATGAGAACAAATGCGAACTCTTGTGGCATCGTCACATTCGCTATCCTGTTACAACTGAGCCTAGTTTTGGATGAGAGGAAGTATCTAGGCGAAAACCATCAAAAGTTGGCAATTCCTGCTGTAGATGTCAAGGGTGGTGACAAAGAGAGGGCCCGCCAAAAGGGCACCCGGTGTCAAAAGCTCGGGATTTTCGAAGATTAAATCAGCCGATCTTACGCAGCTAATGGATTGCGCTTGGAGTTCTTGGCGTAGGCGTTCTCGACGCCGGGAAGGATCTCCACAATCTGAAAATAGCGGTTCCAGAAAGGCGTTTCCCGCAGATCTTCCACGAGAAGCTCGTAGGCGTGGTGGTCTGTCGTCTCCCAAACCCAGAGGTCGGTGACCCGAGCTGAATAGAATTCCAAGTCGTAGAGGAGCAGCGTTACCTTGGGACGATGCTTCTTCAGGATTGGCTCAATGTGCTTGACCAGGAGCTTAAACCGCTCCTCGCCGGTGAATCCAAGCCATTCCGGCATCGACTTCACCAGCATGAACGCCGTGAGCGCGATCGCTCGCTGCGCAATCGATTGATTCTCTTTGTCCTCAGTCATTGTTTGTCCCTTCGCTTTCAATGCGACCTAAGATTTATAATATGAGCAAACGCTCATGTACGCTACTCGCATGCCAACCACAGCAAAGCCAAGCCGGCGCAAGCGTCTGGACCCACGTAAACCGCCCACTCAATCGCGTGCGACCGAGACGGTGAACGCGGTGCTCGAAGCAGCAGCTCACATTTTGGAGCGGCATGGCTTCGAGCGTTACACCACCAACGCCATCGCCGAACGTGCGGGCGTAAGCATCGGTTCTCTTTACCAATATTTTCCCGGCAAGGATGCTGTCACTGTTGCGCTGATTGAACGCGAATCGGCCCTGCTGTTAGCCGATGTAGCCGAAGTTGATTCCATAGTTAACCATCGGGACGCGATAGATCATTTGATCAACGCTGCCGTCGCTCACCAGATGAGGCGGCCGAAGCTGGCGCGCCTGCTGGATTTTGAAGAAAGCCGTCTGCCAATCGTTCCCCGTATCCGGAAAGTGACCGACGCGATATATGGGGCGCTATTGCAGATACTCAGCCGACCAGACGTCTTTTATTGCGGCAATAAGAAAGAAGCTGCCTTCGATGTCCTGGCCATCGCAAAAGGTCTGGTAGATGCGGCTGGAGAACGTGAGGAAACGGATTCGCACCAACTTGAGAAACGAGTGCGGCGCGCAGTTTATGGCTATCTTGGCTTCCAATAATATCCGCACTTGCAAGCAACCTGTTCGCCGGTCATGCTCGCAATTCTCGGTATGAATCAGTATCTCCACCGCCTAAACTGCCTGGACCGATGCGGCCGCGACTCTTCGTTCGCCGCCATATCCCCGGAGTGACCCCATGAATTCGTTTAAAGGAGCGGTTAAGTGCAGACTGATCCGCAAATCCACATTGAGCGGCGATGTCGGCAAGGGGCAGGCGGGTATTCGTCATGAGATCTATAGCCCTATCCACACGGCGTTCAATTAACCACCTGTATGGCGGCTTGCGATAGGTCGTTTTGAAGGCCCGAGCAAAGTGGCTTACCGACAATTCGCATGCTTCTGCAACCTTCTGGAGGGCAATATTGCCGTCCAGACTAGCCTCCAAAAGCTCTGTTGCTCTTCGCATCTGCAACGAAGAGAGTCCGCCTCGAAATGGTGGAGCCGATATTCTCACACCGCCATAAAAGCAGACAAAATGACAGTTCAAGGCATGCAGCACATGGTCCAGGAAAACCTTCGAAGTGTGAAGGGGTTGGTCAAGCGTAGAGACGAGGGTCTGCCCGAGGTGGTATACGACAGGATCGAAATGCCCAAACGGCCAAACCAATGTATCCGTCAGAGCAACCGCATCTGTTAAACAGTTCATGGTTGTGATGGACTGTAGCCATGAGTGGAGAGTCAGTAGGGGTAGTTCATCGTCGCGGTCGCGCGGAGATTGCGCGGGTTGCAGGTTTG
>Ga0302194_10001547_pt1 | contig 14680 bp, 8 predicted proteins | sample II_Bog_N1_1_FD_200227 | JGI IMG/M metagenome (GOLD analysis project Ga0302194, IMG submission 200227) | Peat permafrost microbial communities from Stordalen Mire near Abisko, Sweden - II_Bog_N1_1 | ecosystem: Environmental > Terrestrial > Soil > Wetlands > Peat | place: Sweden: Abisko, Stordalen...
GACGGGCTTGCCGGCGATCAACTCACGAAAGCCGAACCTGTCAAAGGGATCGAACGGCCTGGTGTCGCGGTACTCGAGAATGATTCGCACCCGCGGAATCCAATCGGTGATTTCGCCGTGGATCAAGTGGCCCAGAACGTCGAGCGGGCTAAACGACTCGGGCGTCTTCCTGCTGTTCAACCAGGCGGAGGATTTTCCCCGCAGCAGGGCATCGAGCACGCTGGGCGTTGTCTTCAGGACTTCCAGTGCGCTGTCCAATTCAAACTGCATGATTCCCATCTCCAAGAAGCCTTTTGGGGAGCCTCCGATGCTGTTGACCGGCCTTCCCTCAGGGGCTAAAGCCCAGATAATTTTGCCTCAGTGGCGGCACGACTAAAGTCGTGCCCTTTCAAAACGCTGGAGCCCTGGCATTTCAAGACCTGATTTTTACCACGGACTCATAAGGCACTGCAACCTATTTTGGCCGGATCAGCTCTATGCGGTCGCGGGTGCGGACCCAGGTGTTGCCGGCCATTCGGCCCACCGCGTCCAGGCCGGCGGGATCGACGCGGAAGTCGTCGAAGAGATCCTCGCGGACGTGAAAGCGCACGACCTCGCCCAGTACGATAACGCCGCCGCCGGGTGCGCGGCTGGTGTAAATGACTTGAAGGAGACGGCACTCCATTTGCGCGGGAGACTCCGCGACCCGCGGCGGGCGCACCGCTTCGCTGGCGATTGGGTTGAGTCCGGCCAGCACAAATTCATCCACTTCCGGCGGGACTTCGGCTGAGGTTGCGTTGGCTGCCGCGGCAATGGCGTCGCAGACGATATTTACCACAAACTCGCCCGTCTCCTCCACGTTGCGCAGGGTGTCTTTGCGAATGTCGGGCCAACTGCCTGCGCCGGAGGCGGAGGCATCCGGCTTGGGAGCGCGTACCGAGGGGCAGAACAGAACGGTCGGCGGATTGGAGCCGACTCCCGAGAAGAAGCTGAACGGCGCCAGGTTGGCCACGCCGTTGCGGTCCATGGTTGAAACCAGCGCAACGGGGCGCGGCACAATCATGCCGGTCATGAGCTTGTAAATTTGTTTCGGTTCGCAATTTGCCGGATTCAGGCTGAACATGGTGCTGATTGTGGTGCGGGTTGGGGCTGCGGAACTCATACCGATAGCCTACGGCATTGTCGCGGGGCTTGGCGCGTCTAATGGACACGATGAGTTGGTATTCCATCATGGAGAAGCGCGGACGAGGACGTCCGCGCTACAGCCGGCCGGGAGGCCAGCGCTACATTCCGGCCATTTCGAGATCGTGTGGTCACAGTAACAAGTCCACATTGGGACAAAATGCCGTTTTTTGTCGATTGGGGACGTAACAAGTGTGATCCCGGTTACGAAATTTGCACGCTGGTAACATGCAATGGTGCACAATCAGGGATACGGGGGAATTTGCCTTGCCGCGCATTCACTTTCAACAGCAACTCGCCGAACTGAAAGACAAGCTGCTGGCCATGGCTGCCCTGGCGCAGCAGGCAGTGGAGTCGGCGGTCGATGCATACCTGCAGCGCGACAAGGGTCTGTGCCAATACGTCAAGCAGAACGAGGCGGCTATCAATGCCGCACAGCGGGAGCTGGACGAGATGGCCTATGAGCTGCTGGCCAAAGAGCAGCCCATGGCCATCGACCTGCGGTTCATTCTGGCGGTGATCAAGATCAACGGCGATCTGGAGCGGATCGGGGACCAGTCGATGGGCGTGGTGCGCAGGACCAAGGAAATTCTCAACTCCGAGGAGGTGGACCTTCCGGTGGATTTCGCGGCGATGGGCGAGTTTGCGGGGCGCATGATCCGGTCGGCGGTGCAGGCGCTGCTGGAGGGGGACGCACGCCTGGCCGATTCGGTGCGCGAGATGGACGATGAGATCGACCGGATGAATCGGCGCGCTCACGCCGACCTGCTGCAACTTATCCAGGAGAAGCCGCGCTACACGCAGCAGTCGATGAACGGCATACTGGTGGCGCGCAACCTGGAGCGGATTGCCGATCACGCATCGAACATCGCCACCGATGTAATTTTCTGGGTTCGCGGCGCGGATGTGCGGCACCAGTTGAGCATGTCGATGGATTGAAAGTACAGGGAATAGGGAATAGGGATTAGGGAATAGGGGCGGCTGGGTTATTTGGTGATGGGGGACGGGTTGCGGCGGTAGTTCGGCCATTTCGCCTGGAACTCTTCCAATGGCACTGCGCGGCTGAACAGGTATCCCTGGAACGAATAACAACCAAGGCCGGTGAGGAATCCGCGCTGTTCTTCGGTTTCCACGCCTTCCGCGATTACCGATAGACCCATGGCGCGGCCCAGCGAAATGATGGCCTGGGCAATTGCGCCGCTGGCTGCGTCTGCCAGGATGTCGCGGACAAACGATCGGTCGATCTTCAACTGGTCGAGGGGCAGGCGCTTCAAATAGGCGAGCGACGAATAGCCCGTGCCAAAGTCATCGATGGAGAACCTCAAGCCGCGCAGTTTCAGTTCCGTCATCTTGGTGATCACGTCCTCGATATTCTCCACCAACATGCTCTCGGTGAGTTCGAGCTTCAGGTTTTGCGGATTGGCCCCGGTTCGAGCCAGAGCCGCCCATACCTGCTCCACGAAATCCGGTTGACGGAACTGCCGTGCGCTGATATTGACCGCGAGAGCGATTTGCGAAGTATCCGCGTGACCGGCCCATGCCGCAATCTGCTCGCAAGTGGCTTCCAGAACCCAATTTCCCAAGGGCAGAATCAGGCCAGTTTCCTCGGCCAGGGGGATGAATTCGTCGGGGAACAACAGGCCTCGAGTGGGGTGGTTCCAGCGCACCAGCGCTTCTGCGCCGATGAGGCGGGTGGTATCCAGCTGCGGCTGATAATGCAGTACGAACTGGTTTTCTTTTATCGCGCGGCGCAGGTCGTCCTCCATGGCGGCGCGTGAGTTAACTGCGGCCTGCAAGGCCGGTGCGAAGAAGAGCATGGTGTTGCGGCCCGCGGCCTTGGATTGAAACATGGCGATTTCGGCCTGTTGGAGAATCTCGCTGGCGCTCTCCGGCTGCGCTCCAAAAACGGTGATGCCAATGCTCGATGTGCTGTGGAGTTCGCGATCGCCAAGCTGGAATGGCTGGTTGACGGCAGCAGAGATTTTTTCGGCGATGTGCTTTGCCTTGGCGGCCGCATCTTCTGAGATTTCGCTCAGGTCCTCGAGCATCACCACAAATTCGTCACCGCCGATTCGCGCCACTGTATCCGCCTCGCGGACGCAGGCGGTCAAACGCACTGCAACTTCCTTGAGGAGAAGATCTCCCGTTTGATGGCCCAGGGTGTCGTTCCAGGTCTTGAAGTTGTCGAGATCGACAAAGAGCAGCCCCTGCTTTTGGGGATTTCGAATGCAGGCGGCCAGGGCCTGCTGCAGCCGGTCCAGCAGGAGCCGGCGGTTGGGCAGGCTGGTCAACGTGTCGTAGAAGGCTAGATTTCTGATCTCGTCTTCGGCTGCCACCGCTTCGGAGATATCCCGAGTAACAGCCAGGACGCAAGGAACTCCGTCAAGGTCAATCAGCGATGCGGACATCAGACCCCAGAATACCTGCCCGTTCTTTCTTCTGAACTGGGTTCTGAAGTCCCGGAATTGCGGGTTTTTGCGCATTGCCTCAACCAGATACCGCCGATCGCGGGGACTCGCCCAAACGTTGAGTTCCAGAGACGAGTGGCCAATCACTTCTTCGCGCTCGTAGCCGGTGATGTCGAGGAATGCCTGGTTGACCTCGAGATAGGTGCCATCGGTCAGACGGTTCAGGTGGATGGCGTCGAGGCTCATCTGGAAGAAGGTACGATAGCGGGTCTCGCTGGCCAGAAGGGCATTCGCGGCCGTGGTCAGCAGGGTTTCCGCTTCCTTCCGGGCATTGATGTCCTGGACAAACGAGATGATGTGTATCGGCCGGCCATTTCCGTCGCGCTGTGTAGAGGAACTCAGCTTGACCCAGACCAGGCTGCCGTCCTTACGGATGTAGCGCTTCTCCCACGTGGGAGTTCCGGTCGATCCATTAATCAATTCCTGCAGTATTGCCACGCTCTGGGATAAATCTTCCGGGGCCGTGAACTGCTGGAAGGCCTTGCCGCAGAGTTCCTCCGGCGTGTAGCCGACGATCTCGGCAAATTGCGCATTGCATCGCAGTATTTGACCTTCAAAGTCCACGTGTACGATGCCGATGGAAGCCTGTTCGAATGTCTTCCTGTATTGCTCCTCGCTGTCGCGGAGCTGCATCTCTGACCGCTTGCGTTCGGTGATGTCTTCAATGAATCCCTGATGGATTGTCTCGCCATCCGGCCTGCAAACGATTCGGCTGCTCAGCGAGACCCAGATAACGGCGCCATCCTTGCGCTTGTACTGGCACTCATAGCCTCTGACAGAGCCTTGCTCTTCGAGCAGTTTTATAAACCTGGAACGCTCATTCGGGTCGACCCACACATCGTAGGCCGAGTTTTTAACCGACGAGACGACCTCTTCCGGTGAATCGTAACCCAGCATCCTGGCCAGCGCCGGATTTGCAGTCAGGGATTGCCCGTCAAGCGTGGTTTGAAACACACCCTCAAGCGCTCCGTCGAAGATATCGCGATACTTCCTCTCGGCCTCCTGGCGGGCCTGCTCAGCCCGCTTACGATCGGTAATGTCGCGGGCAATGGCGGACGCACCCACGACTATCCCGCTCGAGTTCCGGATGGGGGAGATCGACAGCGAAACATCCACGTTCGTGCCGTCTTTCCGGCGAACAAGCGTATCAAACGGGCTCACTGTAAATCCATCGGAAATGGCTTTCAATATCTCCCGGGACTCCTCCTCTTGGCCGGGAGGAACGATAATGGCCAGGTTCTTTCCAATGATTTCCTCGCGCGTGTAGCCGAACAGTTCTTCAGCTCCGCGGTTCCAACTGGCGACAGTTCCATCCAGGTTTACGGCGTGCACGGCGTCATCGGACGATTCCACGATGGACGCGAGCAGGGCGCTGGCCTCCTCTGCTTTGCGGCGCATGGTAATGTCGCGGGCCATAAGGCAGATGGTCGTTACCTCGCCGGCGGGACTCAGAATGGGCCAGGCTGCAAAGGAGACGAAGATCTCCCTCCCATCCTTGTGGATGCAGACGCCTTCCTGGAGGGGAAGGGCCTGATCGCGCAGCAGCGTTTCGATTCTTTCGGTCTGTCTATCGCGATCCTCCGGCAGCACGAAATTGAGGATCGACTGACCGACGGCTTCTTCGCCGGAATATCCAAGAACCTCTTCCGCGCCTCGATTCCACGTCACGATGATGCCGCAAGACGAAATCGCGATGATCGCATCGAGGGACGTTTCCACGATTCTGGCCAGAAGCTGGCGCGACTCTTCGGCAGCGATACGCTCGGAAATATCCTTGCCAAAGATGGAGACGCCGGCGACTTTCCCGTCGACCACGAACGGATTGAACGATAGCTCCAGTGTCCGCTTGTCGAAGGTGGTGTATTCGATGCGGAAAGGGCCTTCAGTGAATGCGCGATCGTAGAGAGGAGGCCAAATCTCTCCTCTGCCTTCGGGAGGGAAGTCCCACGGGCTCATTCCCACCTTAGGGCGCACACCGAAGTTTCGCACGCATCTGAGCTGAAATGCCTTGTTGAATGTGAGCAAACGGTAATCGAGGTCGACGGACCAAACTGAGTCTTCGGTCGTTTCGATTAGAGCCGAGAGGTTGGCTTCCGCTTGGGTTGGCATTTCGGTCTCTCTTCGTGGCCGGTCCACACACGGGAAGCACTCCGCTCACCTGGTGTGTGTCAAGCTCTTTTTTCAGCGAACTTCTTGTGTCGTGCAGAGTGGCCCGATGGCCTTTCATTCGGGGAAGTGAATCGGGTAAACCGATTTGTTGCGCAGTATAGCACTCATTTAGCAGGAATGTCCTAGATCTTTCATCCTTCGAAACTTTGCCTTGGTTCCTCTGCTGATACAGGCCGCACCAGCGCGGCCACGTCTGCCGGAGTTCCAGCCAGAGCGTCTGCCTGTGAATATTCGGCGGCCGAACCGTATCCCCAACCGGCTGCCAGGCATCGGATCTGGTTGTCGTGGGCCGCCTGGATATCGTAGATCCGGTCGCCGATCATCCAGGTGGAATTCTTTTTGAGCCCGCATTCGCGCAGCAGGCTGGCAAGCAGGTTCACCTTGCTGTGGCTGGCATATTCGGCTTTGTCGCCATAGATGGCAGTAAACAGGCTGGTCAGCTCGAATAAATCCAAAATCCTCACGGCAAAATGCTGCTGTTTTGAGGTGCAGACATAGAGCGGATGGCCAATCTTGCCAAGCTCGGCCAGCATCTCCTTCACGCCGGCAAAGACCGAGTTGTTCTTCCAGCCTTCGCGGTCGTAGCAGGCGCGGTAGTCCCTGGCCAGGCGGATCCGGTCGTCCTGGCTTCCGTCCGGCAGCAGTTCCACGGACCACTCTTCCACCGGAGGCCCGACGAATCGGTCCAGCGGGCCTGGATCGTAGATGTGCCACGCGTCGAGCACCTTGCGCAGGCAGCCGATGATGCCGGGTTTTGAGTCCGTGAGGGTGCCATCGAGGTCGAAGATCAAGGCCGGCAATGCGCTGGGCATACATTCAGTTTCGCAGAGCGGAGCGTGGAGGCTTGAAGAAAACAAGTGGGCGCCACCCAAGTGGGAGATGGCGCCCGTTTTCGTCCGCCAGCGGGGGAGCGATGCTTCGCCGGTTGCGCGCGGATGCTGTCTTAGCGGGTGGCTTCGAAGAGGAACCAGGCTCGGCGCTCGGCCTCATCGATCCAGACCTCAAGCAGGCTGGTGGTGGCGTATTCATTGGCCTTGCTGGTGACTTCGTGCGCGGCGCGCATGCTGTCAACCAGGGACTTGTTGTCGCCGTGGAGTTCCAGGAGCATATCGCGAGCAGGCACAAATTCCTGGTCGTTGTCGGTAATGCGCTGCAGACGCGCGATGTGCCCAATGGAGCGGATGGTTGTGCCGCCGACTTTGCGTACGCGCTCGGCGATGGCGTCGGTGATTTCAAAGATCTGGCCGGCCTGTTCGTCGAGCATCAGGTGATAGTCGCGGAAGTGCGGGCCGCTCAAGTGCCAGTGGAAGTTCTTGGTCTTCAGGTAGAGGGCGAAGGCATCGGCCAGCAGTGCGTTGAGAACGCTGGAAAGATTCTTGACCTGCTCCGGATCGAAACCGTCTGGAACGTTGACTTTGGCTGCTTTCGAGTCCTCATGGGTGTGTGTCGACATTGGCAAAACTCCTTTGCTGAGGGGTGAGTATCGAGATGTCCGGAATGGATCGTCCGCGCTCGTTCCCCACGCACAGGCTTGGATGCCAACGCGGCGAGAAGGGTTCCCGGTGGCCCCCCTGTTTTGGAGAAAACTAAAGCGGGCACCCACCAATCCACTCCAGCGACGACTGCTGGTAGCTAGTGGAAGATTGGGCGCCCGCTAAATTCACAGAGAGGCGGGAGGTTACACCTTGACTGCGGGATGCGTGGCGTAGTGCAGCAGCACGGCCACCGCGCAACTGGTAAGGCGCGTTTCGGCGGAATCTGCGCGGCTGGTGAGAATGGTGGGCACGCGCGCTCCGAGCACAATGCCGGCCAGTTGCGCCCCGCCCAGGTATTCAAGCTGCTTGGCCAGCATGTTGCCGCTCTCGAGGTCGGGAACCACCAGAATGTCGGCCTGGCCGGTTACCGGAGACACCAGGCCCTTGATGGAAGCTGCCTTGGCGCTGACCGCGGTATCGAAGGCCAGGGGGCCGTCCAGAATGCCGCCTGTAATCTGGCCGCGTTCCGCCATCTTGCACAGGGCGGCAGCGTCGAGCGTGGACTTGATCTTGGGATTCACCGTCTCGATCGCGGAAAGCAGCGCTACTTTGGGCTCCGGAATCCCGAGCGCGTGGGCCAGGTCGATGGCGTTCTGCACAATGTGAATCTTGTCTTCAAGCTCGGGTGTGATGTTGATGGCCGCGTCGGTAATCAGCAGTGTCCGCGCATAGGCCGGTGTGTCCATGATGAATACGTGGGAGATGCGCTTGGCGGTGCGCAGGCCGGTGTCGGCTTTCATGGCGGCCTTCATCAGCTCGTCGGTGTGCAGGCTGCCCTTCATCATCGCCTGGGCGTTGCCGCTGCGGCACATAGCCACGCCCAGCTCAGCGGCTTGGCGCTCGGTGTCGGCCTGCAACACGGGATAAGCGCTTATGTCCACGCCAATCTTCTTCGCCAGCGCCTTCATTTCAGCTTCGTCGCCAATCAGCGTGGGCTCAATGAGCCCTTCGTCCGCAGCTTCCACGGTACCCTTCAGAGCCACGCCGGAGAGCGGCCACACGACGGCGGTGGTGATGGCCGGCAGTCCCTTGCAGCGTTCGATGAACTTGTGAAAGACGTGGTAGTCGGCGGGATGTCCAACCAGGGGGTCAAGGGCTACGGCTTCAGCCAGAGTGGCAAGATCGCTCATTCAAATCTCCTCGCGGCCGGCGCAGAGAACCTTGGCCCGGCCTTACGCCTTTATTCTCACCTTATGGAGAGCCTGCGCATGTGCTAAAGGTCACAAGCCGGGGCGGCGTACCGCATCGCGATACTTTCGTGGTGACCGGCGCGCGGGGGCCCCGCCGCCGCGGGAAGGAGATTGGCGGCGGGGCGACGGCTATTGAATCAGGCCCAGATTCAGAAGCTCCGAGCGCAGTTTTGCCGTATCGATGGGCTTGGCCAGATAAGCATTGCACCGGCTAAGCAGAGCCCCGGCGATGCTGTCGATGTCGGTATGGATGGTGGTCACAATGATCTTTACGGTCTTCGAGACGCCCGCGGCGGCTTCCTGTTTGCGAATCTCGCGGATTGCCTCCTGCCCGTCCATCTGGGGCATTCTCAGGTCCATGCACACCAGGTCGTAGCTGGCATGATTCTGCCGGGCCGCGCGGACCGCGGTCACAGCTTCTTTCCCGTCGATCGCCACGTCGCAATCTCCATAGCGGGAAAGGAATGTCTTCAGCAACTTCCGGTTTGTGGCGTCGTCTTCCGCAACCAGGCTCTTCATCTTCTTGCTCCTTTCGCCAGAGCCAAAGTGCGGCTCCTGGCCCGTGTGTTCCTTCGTCGAAAGCTTTTGTCGGTCATTGGTCAATTGCGCGTGGGAGATCGCTTTGCGCGCGTACATCGCCTGATCTGCCCGAGCTAGCAACTCGTTGATCGTCTCCCCCGGGATGTACTCCGCCAGGCCGATCGAGGCGACTACCGTCAGCTCCCGCTCGCCGTCTCTGGAGTCAATCTTGTAGCTTCTGCAAATGCGCACGGCCAGACGGTCGATCTGCGCAGGAGCCTCGTGCGGCTCAGAATCCAGCACCAGGATGAACTGGTCCCCGCCCCAAGGCATCGGTGGAACGGGCCGCGGATCGCAACTCGGCGGCAAACTGCCGCAGCAGTTGATCGCCCGCCGGATGCCCATGATCGTCGTTCACCTTCTTGAACCCGTCTATATCGACAATGGCAACGCAAAACCGCGCGCCCGAGCCGATGCGGCGCTCGATCTGGTCTTCCACCCAGACCCGGTTGTGAAGGCCTGTCATGATATCGCAGCACGCAGTCTCCTCAGCCTCTTCCAGCCTGGCCCGGAAGCCTGTCACCTGCTCCACAAGCTTCTGAATCGCGTTCTTGCCCTCCAGAGTCATTCGCTCAACCGACGCCTTCAACTCCCCCGCGCTCTTCTCGACCGAGGCCCGAATCTCGGTCAAATCTTCCAGGCTCGCAATACCCTCGAGCCGCCTCGTAACATCGTTAAGCTGCGCTGCGCACCGCCGGTCCCGCGCGGCAAACGACTCCCCGGTGTGCGCCATCGCAATCAACAACTCCTTCACTTCGCCGGCCTTTTGCAGGTAGTGGCCTTCCGCCTGCCTGCCCCACCGGCGCAGTTGTATCTCAACCTCTTTCCCGGCTCTTGCGATGGTCTCGCAATCCGTCTCTTGCTGCAGGCTTTTGGATAACTTGGCAAGCGACTGCTTGAGTTCCGCTCCCAGCGCCGGACAGCCTTCCACGCTGCTCTCTCCCATGGCGCGCACCGCGGAGCCGTACGCCTTGAGGGCCGCGGAAAGAACATCCCTGGGGTCCGAAGCACAATCCTCAAGCGGGCGATCGGGCAGAGCATCGAGATATTTCTTCAGTGAGATCATTGATCCTCAATGCCACAGCACGGTCCTGTCCGCAACCGGGATCGGCGGATACCTGCCTGCTCATCGGCAAAAACGTGCTCCTCCATGAACGAGGGCCACAACTCCTCATTTGGACAATCGGAAACCGAGGCGTCCAACGGAATCGACGGATTGCAGCACGAGGAAAGTCACGAGCTCTCAAAGTTTGCCGATGAAGGTTGCGTGACCCTCCCCAATCGAGGCGATGAGCGCCCCGGAGGGGGAGATTCGGACGAGAGGACGGCGACCATCGCGATGCAGGCAAAAACATGAAGGTCCTGAAAGCAAGAATGCGTCTTCTCGCCGGTTCGCACGCCGCAGCCATTTTGATGACCATGGCTGTTGGCGCACTGGTTTACACCCAGATGCGAACCATCGACCGGACCGCGGCGCGCATCACGGGGGACACACTGCCGTCCATTTACCTGAGCGGCAAACTGCAGAGTGTAACGCTGCTTCGCTATACCTTGCTGACCGATTACGTCGATTCAAGCAACGAGGCGCGGAAGGCGGAACTGGATCGGCAGATCGACAGGGCCAATCAGCAGATCGACGATGCGATGCGCGAGTATGAAGCGCTGATCGATTCCCCAACCGACAGAAAGCTATTTAACGATTTGAAAGCCGCGCGCACGCCTTACGACGAGTGTTTCAACAGCGTTCTCGGATTTATCCGCATTGGAGACCGGGAAGAAGCGCAAATATTGATCGGGACTCAACTCATCTTTCAGCGGAATGACTTCTTAAAGGCGGCAGAGGCTGAGGTTGTGTGGAACAAGGCCGATGCGGACGATTCCGCAAGCGCGATCACCAGAGCGGTGGACTGGACATCGACCGGCGTCCTGCTCTGTCTGGTCTTTAGCGTGGGAGTCGCGTTGATCGCCCGCGGCGTTCGCGAGCGCATGGAAGCGGAACGAAACCTTCGCGAAAGCGAAGAACGCTTCCGTGAGGTGTTTGAGAACGCGCCGGTGGGGATTTGCGTGGCCGGGGCAGACGGGCGGTACGTCCAGGTGAATGGCGCAATGTGCCGCATGTTGGGATACACCGAGGGGGAACTGCTTTCGAAGTCCTGGATAGAGCTTTGCCACCCTGACGAAGTGGTGATGGCTCTGGAGAAAAAGCAGCAGTTGTGGATGAATCCGCTGGGCAAAACAGAGGTCGAAGGGCGCTACATTCACAAGGACGGCAGTGTGGTTTGGACGCGGATGAAGATATCCCTGATTCGGGGCGAAGAGGGCCGGCCGGTCTACTCGGTAATCCATGTCGAGGACATTACCGAGCGCCGACAAGCCGAGCAGGCGCTCAAGGAAAGCGAAGAGCGCTTCCGCGCCATGGCAGACAGTTGCCCGATCGGAATCTGGGTAACCGGCGCTGACGGCAAGGCGGGGTTCATCAACCGGGCGTACCGCGAGTTCTCCGGCGCCGTCTCGAACCGCGTCGATGAAAGTGAGTGGCAATCGCGGCTTCACGAGGAGGATGCGTCGGAGTTCCTGGAGAAGTTCTTTCGCGCGCACGAAGAGCATACCGGCTTCAAGTCCGAACAACGCAGCCTGCGCCGGGATGGCGAGTGGCGCTGGATGGAGTCGGTCGCAGCGCCGCGCTTCTCTTCGGGCGGCGAGTTCCTGGGCCTGGTGGGCACCACCAAGGACTTTACCGAACGCCGGCAAGCCGAACAGGCCACGCGGGACTCACGGGAGTTTGCCCAATCGACAATCGATGCACTCTCATCGCACATATGCGTGCTGGACGAAGCAGGGGTCATCATCGCCGAGAACCAGGCATGGAAGGACTTTGGGGAGGCGAACAAGCCGGAGCATTGCGCCGAGGCGGAGCCGGCGGATGCGTGGCGAGGCTCAATTGGCAAAGGAGCAAATTACCTGGACGTATGCAGTTGGAGCGAAGGCGAGGATGCAAGCGGAGCTCAGGAATTCGCCGACGGCATCCGGGCGGTGCTGAATGGGAAGAGCAATCTCTATTCCAGGGAGTATCCGTGCCACTCTCCCAGCACACAACGATGGTTTCTGGGCCGGGTCACGCGATTCTTCTCGAACGGTGTTCCCCGGGTTGTGGTGGAGCACATCAACATCAGTGAGCGCAAGCAAGCCGAGCAATCGCTTCAGTTTCAACTTTCTCTGAATCGCGCCATCAAGGAGGGGACGCTTGATGGAATTCTGGTCATAACAGATGACAAACATGTCGCGTCGCACAACGAGAGATTCAAAGAGATCTGGCAGTTTCCGGAACTTGAAATTCGAGACAACATGTCCGACGCCTTCGTTGGAGATCGGCCTCCAGTGGTCTTGTCGGCGGTGCTTGAGCGCGTGAAGGATCCCGATGCGTTTCTGAAGCAGATTGGCAGACTGAATAACAATCCGGGTGAAAACGATCATCGCGAAATCGAATTGAAGGACGGAAGGATCATTGAACGCTATTCCACCAGCCTGCGGAATGAAAACAACCAGCACCTGGGGCGCGCGTGGTTCTTTCGCGACATTACCGAGCGCAGGCAGGCCGAGCAGGCGCTGATTCGCGCCCGCCAGGACGCCGATGCCGCGAGCGCGGTGAAGAGCGAGTTCCTGGCCAACATGAGTCACGAGATTCGCACGCCGATGAATGGAGTCATCGGCATGACCGGGCTGCTGCTGGACACGGAATTAACCGCCGGGCAGCGGCGCTATGCGGAGATCGCCCGCGCCAGCGGCGAATCGTTGCTGCAGATCATCAACGACATTCTCGATTTTTCAAAGATAGAAGCGAAGAAGCTCGAACTGGAGGCGATCGATTTCGATCTTCGGATTCTGCTGGACAATCTTGCCTCCGTTCTTTCTCCGACGGCAGAGGCCAAGGGAATTGAGTTGCTGTCGATTGCCGATCCTATGGTTCCGACTCAGCTTCGCGGCGATCCGGGGCGGCTGCGCCAGATTCTTACTAATCTTGCGGGCAATGCGATCAAGTTCACTGAGCAGGGCGAAGTGGTGGTTGGCGTCGCGCTTGCCGAAGATGGAGAATCCGATTGTCTTTTGCGTTTCTCGGTTCGCGATACGGGCATCGGCATCGCGGAAGACAAGATCGGTATCCTCTTCGATAAATTCAGCCAGGCGGAGGTTTCCACAACTCGGAAGTATGGCGGCACGGGGCTGGGTCTGGCCATCTCAAAGCAACTGGTGGAGCTGATGGGCGGAGAGGTTGGCGTAACGAGCCAGGAGGGCGCCGGATCGGAGTTCTGGTTCACGATTCGGCTGGGGCGGAGTTTGGGACTGGGCGGACAGGCCGAAGGAGCACAGCCGGAAACCCAATCGACTGCCTTTCGCAATGCACGGATCCTGCTTGCCGAGGACAGCGAGACAAACCGTGAAGTGGCGCTGGGCATGCTCGCCAATCTAGGCCTTACTGCAGACGCCGTGCAGAATGGCGCTGAAGCACTGGCCGCGCTTGAGGCCGCGCCTTACGACCTGGTGCTGATGGATGTTCGCATGCCGGTGATGGATGGCATCGAGGCCACGCGCCGCATCCGCGATTCTGGATCCATGGTTCTCAATCGCGAGATTCCTATCATCGCCATGACCGCCAACGCAATGGACACTGACCGCGAGCGGTGCCTGGGGGCGGGGATGAACGACTTTGTGCCCAAGCCGGTGTCGAAGCTGGTGTTGCGCAACGCTCTGAAGCGATGGCTGCGCCCACCGAATGAGGCAGCCCAGGGCGCTGCGAAGCTCATGACCTCGACCCAGCCGGTTTCGTCTCGCATTGAGCAGGACGCAGCGGTTGTCTTCGACCGGGCGGGCGTAATGCAGCGCCTGGAGGGTGATCGCGAGCTGGCAAGCGCGATCATGGAAGTGTTTCTCGACGATCTTCCGCGGCAGATCGAGTGCATGAAAGATCTTGTTGCCAGGCGCGATGCACACGGGGCCGGGCGCCAGGCTCACTCCATCAAAGGAGCGGCCGCCAATGTTGGTGGCGAACGGATGCGCCGGGTGGCGCAGGAGATGGAAAAGGCAGGCGATGAGGGGGACCTGATTGGGGTCGTCTCAAGATTGGGAGATCTGGAAACCGAGTTTCGCCTGTTGCGGGATGCTCTGGAGCGCGAGAACTTCGCAGAGCTTACGAGATGAATCGAAGCAAATGCGCAAAGGTGCGCGGGAGCGAATTTGCGGACCACAACGGTTCAATTGCTTGTCGATGCGGTTTTGATCCTGCGCAGAAACAACTTGAATTGGATTTTCTGCTATTCTCCGCGCCGATGTGGACGATGAACAAGCTGTACCGCGGGACCAGGTGCGCGGAGCGGGGTTGGTGTATTAACGGCTTCAAGAGAACTCGACGGATGAGATCATCATGAACGATTGCGATGCGCGACTGCACAAAATCCGAAACCGGATCGTAGGCCAAACTGCGATTGGATTCGTCTGCAACGTACTTCTGTTTGTGGCCTTGAGGCAAACCCAGGGCCTGAAGCTAGTCCCCGATTTGGTGCGTATTGCGGGTTTAATGGCG
>Ga0302194_10001562_pt1 | contig 14616 bp, 12 predicted proteins | sample II_Bog_N1_1_FD_200227 | JGI IMG/M metagenome (GOLD analysis project Ga0302194, IMG submission 200227) | Peat permafrost microbial communities from Stordalen Mire near Abisko, Sweden - II_Bog_N1_1 | ecosystem: Environmental > Terrestrial > Soil > Wetlands > Peat | place: Sweden: Abisko...
TTACGGGGAATGGGCGGCGTGACTCAGCTTCAAATGCAGTCAATTCGGGGCAAGTCGCCCATGCAGTTCACGTTCGAATTTCATTTTGGTAACGGAATGCAGCCATGAAAATTGAAAATCGCCAGAAATTTTTGCTTATTCTGACCATTGCGGTTGTCGCGCTTTATGTCGGCGACCTGCTGGTATTTGAACCGCTTGGAAAATGGTGGAAGTCGCGTTCGGACACCATTGTCACGCTTCGCAATCAGGTGAAGGAGGGGAAATTCATGCTGCTGCGCGAACCCAGCATCCGCAGACAATGGGGTGAAATGAGCGCGAAAACGCTACCTAACAACACGTCGCTGGCGGAACAGCAGGTCTTGAAGTCGTTTGACAACTGGTCGCAGGAAAGCGGCGCGACCGTCACGGGCATCACACCGCAATGGAAAATAGACTCGACGAATTACATGACGCTCAATTGCCGCGTGGAGGCGTCCGGCGATCTCGGGACTTTGAGCCGTTTTGTTTATGACATCGAACAAAACACCATGGCGATGAAACTCGATTCCGTCGAGTTCAGCACTCACGACAATGCAGGCCAGCAGCTCACCCTTGGCCTGCAACTCAGCGGACTGGCGCTGACTACCCTTAAAAAATAATGAATCTGAATCGATCCCATAAAATCATTTTGGTGGCGCTCCTCGTGGCACGGAGTTTTCTGGCCGTTGCGCAGACCACTAATGTCGTCCCGCCGGCGGATTATCCAAAATTCATAGCGCAGCGGAATATTTTTGATCCAACTCGAGTGCCGAATGTGCCATGGAGTCCTCGGCCAAGGCAGGTTTATACTCCGCAGCCGGTGGTGAATCAGGTGGATTCTTTTTCGCTCGTCGGAATCATTGGTTATGACGAAGGCCGGATGGCGGGTGTTTATGTTTTTTTTGACGGGACAAGCCCAGATTACCACAAGACGGTACAATTGAACGACAACATCGCCAATTTCAAAATCGTGGACATCTCTGCGGATTCCGTGACGCTGATGTCAGACACCAACAACACGACGGTTTTGAGGATCGGCGAACAGTTGCACAACGATGGCGTCGGTCACTGGCTGTCTGCAAACGGGACTGCCGCACGTTACACCAATGGCAGGTTTGGCCGCAATGGATTTGGCGGCGGAGGGCGCCGCCGTAATAATTTCGGCAATGGCAACAATCGGAATTATAACAATGGAAATTACAATGGCGGAAATAACGGAAATTATAGCTACGGCTACGGAAACTTTAACCGGCGTGGAAATAATTATGCCGCGTCGCCTGCAACATCCGATAATTCGCAGGTGGACGATCAAAACATGAATTCGCAGAATGACAACAACTCTCCGGATAATAACGCAACGCCCGGCAACAATATCGCGCCGGACAACAACATGCCGCCTCCACCAGATGACAACGCCGCACCGAACTGACAGGACATTGAAAATGAAAACCATCATCAAACTAACTTTGGCGGCGGCCCTAGCTGCCGGAACATTTCAGGCATTCGCCCAACAGGACGATCCGCTCGCCAGATTGAGGGCGGAGCGCGCGCAGGCACTCCAGCAATCGGGCGGTCAACCCACCGACTCCGGCGAGAAAGCCCCGGCGCAAACCCCGGCAGCGGATGCTGCGGTTCCAGCACTGGCACCACCCGCTTATGTCCCGCCGCAAATGGAAACGGCGGCCCCTGCGCCGGCGCAAGATATGGAGTCCAGCGCAGATTACGTCTCCACGCCCTTGTCCACAAACGGAATCACCTTCAACTTCCGCGACGCGCGGTTGAGTGATGTCCTGAATTATATGAGTGACGCGGCAGGATTCACCATCCTGGTGCAGGCGCAGTTGAACAGCCGTGTGACCGTCATCAGCACCCACCCGATGTCGAAGGAAAAGGCCGTTGATGTGCTGAATTCCGTCTTGAACCAGAACAATCTGGCCGCAGTCGAGGGCGACAACCAGACACTGACCATCATGACAAAGGATGCAGCAAAAACTGGCAACATCCCGGTAAAGATTGGCAATGTGGCCACTAACATTCCGAAAAATGACATGATTGTGACGCAGATCATCCCGATCCGATTCGTGGATGCTCAGCAATTGGTGGTGGATATTTCAGCCTTCGTTTCGCCGCAGGCGATCATTGTCGCTAACCAGGCAGGCAATTCCATCGTTATTACCGACACTCAGGCGAACATCCGGCATCTGACCGAAATCATCCAGTCAATTGACTCCAGCGCAGAAATGGAAACGGAAATCCATGTGTTCACCATGAAATATGCGAATCCGAACGACGTGGTGGCCATGCTTACGTCAGTTTTTCCAAGCAGCACCGGCGGCGCTCAAACCACCATCAATATTGGCGGCGGTAGAGGTGGCAGAGGCGGTGGCGGATTTGGCGGCGGATTTGGCGGCGGCGGAGGTGGCGGTGCTGGCACCAGCGCGCAGCGGATTCAGAAGGCTCAGCAGGTTCTCGCCGTGGCGGATGGACGCACCCAATCCGTGGTCGTGACCGCTGCAAAGGACATGATGCAGCAGATTGGCGATATGATCGCCGAAGTGGATGTGCCGTCAACGCGCGACACTGAAGTCTTTACGCTGCCCATGCACAACGCCGACCCCTATCAGGCGGCTGCGGTTTTGCAGGGGATGTTCCAGGGCGCCAACTCGGGTCGCGCCAGCGCCAGCACGACGACGGGAACAGACCCGCTGACAACCCGCGCACAGCAGATGAATTCGTCCAGTTCCACCACCAGTGGTTTTGGCACCACCAGCGGCGGCACACGCGGCGGCGGTGGTGGATTGTTTTGAGCGACATGAATTCAACCTTTAAGACAAATACAATTATGAAAATGCAAACATTGAACTGGAACAAAATCCTGGGCTGCATCCTGATTTTTCTATTCTGCGCCGCGATTCAATCTTACGCTCAACGTGGCGGCGGTGGCGGCGGTGGCGGATTCGGTGGTGGTGGCCGTGGAGGCGGCGGTGGCGGCGGATTTGGCGGATTTGGCGGATTTGGCGGATTCGGCGGAGGTGCGTTTGGCGGCGGCGGAGCAAACGCGGCAAGGCCTGCGGCGACCACCAGCAGCCAATATAACAACAACGGAACCGTTGGCACCGCGCAAATTTCTGTTGATCCGGATACGCACAACCTCATCATCATCGCCGACCAGCAGACGATGGAGCAGATTCGTCAGGTGCTTCAAAATCTCGATGCGCCAAAACCGCAGGTGCTCATAAAGGTTGTGTTTCTGGAAGTTGACGATAACAAGGCTTCGGCCATCGGGCTCCAGGGCAACTACACAGGTGCCAATAACGGCTTTGGCAAAGTCACCGGCTTTATGACCAATTCCTTCCTGCAATTAAACAACACAACTGTTGCAAACGGTGGAACCACCACTTCCACAACTTTTACCCCCGTGCCTACGCCATACTATCAGTCTTACAATGTGGGAAATAATTTTGGTTTGCCGACATCCTTGCCGGGGACGGCGGGGCCGGGTGGCATGTATACTGTTCTTGGCAACGATTTCACCGCCACGCTTCAAGCAATTGCAGCCTCCGGCAAAGCGCAGGTATTGTCCCGCCCGTCCATCCTCGCGCGTGACGGACAGCCAGCCCAGATTGTCGTCGGCCAGGAAGTTTATCTGCCCAGCGGAGTTTCATACACCACGGTCGGCACCGGTGGCGCTACGGTTCCAAACATTAACGGTTCCTATCAAAATGTCGGCATCATCCTGAACGTCACCCCGTTCATCGGCGAAAACGGCTTGGTGCAGATGATCCTGCAGCCCCAGACATCCCAATTGGACACCTCGACACCGGGGCAGGTGATTGCTTACGGCAGCAGCTTCCTTAACTCTTCGCCGGTCTATGCGCCGAACATTGACATTCGTTCCGCGAACACAGTCGTTGTCACGCCCGATGGTCAAACCGTCGTCATTGGAGGATTGATCGGCAACACCAAATCTTCCAACGAAAGCAAAATTCCGTTCTTAGGCGACATCCCCTTGGTTGGGAATCTTTTCAAACAATCGACCAAGAGCGCCGAAAAGCAGGAGTTGCTCATCTTCGTCACGCCCCACATCGTTGAGGCTCCGTCCCAGTTGGCTTCGTTGTCCACCACTGAAACGCAGCGGTCCGAACTCATGACCAATTCCATTTCCGAACAAGAGCTGGACCAGTATCTGGAGCGGATACCGGTGAAAAAAAATTAACAGTCGCAATTGTCTTTTCCATCTGGAACTGTTAACTCAACACCCGTCATGGAACTCAAGCGTCGAAGCACTTTGGTTTACGGCCTCCTCTTCGGAGTCTGGGTGCTCGTTGTCGTCTGGCAGATTGAGGAGTACAGACATGTTCAGGAAGCCGCCAAAAATGACCTGCGGAACCGCGCCATGGATATTGGCAACGACTTGAGTGCCGATATGCGGGGTTTTAGTTTTCGCGGTCGACAGGTTTTGCAGCGGCAACTGGAGCCGGTGCTCAAGGAACGTGTCGATGCAGAAACAAACGCACTCGTCAATTCTGACGGGCTGATTTACATCGCTCTGCTGAATGCCGCCGGCGAACCCTTCGTCGCCGCCGGCGACACCAACCGGATGCCGGGCGGAATTTTGTCCGAGGGCGAATATTGGTCGCAGGACAGCGTCACCTTTGTGAATCCCATCGAGGGCGCATCGGTGAATCCCGAGGGCGCAACCAATCCGATGGTTGTGCTGCCGTCGCCGCCCCCCGATTTTACAAACGGACTGCGCGGCGGATTTCAACGGCGCGAATCGCCTCCTGACGTGGCGAATTCCCCCAACACCGCCGATCTCACAAATTCCAATCCTTCCGATACGAATATCGTAGCCGACACTTCAACCAACACCCAGCCGCCTCCGCAGAATCGTCCGCGTGGAGGCCGTGGCCGTCCACCGTGGTTGCGCCAAATGTCTGACGACGATTACAGGGCGTTCATTGCACGGCGCGAATTGCACGGCTTGGTGCTGACCATGTCCACTGAAAATTTCCAGACCGTCTGCATCCGCGACTTGTGGCTGCGTTTCATCATCGTATTTTTCGCAGGCATTTCCGCCGTCGGTGTCGGCCTGTCATGGCGTAACACCACAAAAACCTCCGAACTGCAGATCCGCCTCATCCGCGCCAGCGAACTTAACTCGCATCTCAAGGAGATGAACCTCGCCGCCGCAGGCCTTGCGCACGAGACGCGCAACCCTCTCAACATCATCCGTGGCATGGCCCAGATGCTTTCCAAGGAGGCAGGCGCGCCGACGGAAATTCGCGACAAGGCCCGCGCCATCGTGGACGAGACCGACAAGGTGACCGTGCAGTTGAACGAATTCATCAACTACTCGCGGCCGCGCGAAGTCCGCCGCACCAGGCTCGCGTTGAACTCCGCCATCGGCGAAGTGATGCGCGCTCTGAGCCACGATATTGACGAGAAGAAAATCAAGCTGGAGACCAGGGGCGATTTGATTTCCATCGAGGCGGACGAACAACTGCTCCGGCAGGTGCTGTTCAACCTGCTGCTCAATTCCATTCAAGCCGTCGCGGGCGAGGGCGAAATCCAGGTGGTCACGGGCCGTCAAAATGCCTCGGAGGCATTTCTGGAGATTCGCGACAACGGCCCCGGCGTCACCCCCGAACGTCGCAAGGAGATTTTCAAGCCCTACTTCACCACGCACCAGAAGGGAACCGGCCTCGGCCTCGCGGTTGTGCAGCAGATTGTCCTCGCCCACGGCTGGGAGATTGAATGCCTCCCAAACGATCCCAAGGGTGCCGTCTTCCGCATCACCCACTTGAAACTGGTTGCCTGACGCAAAATTCCCACGCAAACTTCGCGCATGGCAGCCGAACCGCGCAAAAAATCCGCCGAGTCCCCGCGCATCCTCATCGTGGATGACGACCCCGGCCAGCGCAGTTTGCTGAATTCATTTTTGCGCAGCCAGAAATTTGAAACCGTCCTAGCGGATTCTGGCACGACTGCGTTGGAAACGCTGCGCGCCGGAAAATTCGACATGATGATTTCAGACGTGCGGATGCCGGGTCTCACCGGGTTGGAGACATTGCGGCAGGCGCGCAAGGAACATGCCACGCTGCCCGTCCTGCTCGTCACCGCCTTCACCGACGTGCGCGACGCCGTAGCCGCCATGCGCGACGGAGCGGTCAATTATCTTTCCAAGCCGATTGATCTGGATGAACTGCTCGCCAACGTCCGGCAGGCCATCGGCATTTCACAAACCGCCCCGACGATCTACGACGACGAGAAAAAATTGCCTGATTATGTCGTCGCGCGCAGCCCGCTGATGCAGGCCATTTTTCACGATGCCTCGCTGATCGCTCCGTCCGAGACACGCGTGCTGATCAGCGGCGAGAGCGGCGTGGGCAAGGAAATTCTGGCGGACGTGATACACGCGTGGAGTTTGCGCGCCAATGGCCCGCTGGTGAAAATCAATTGCGCCGCGATTCCCGAAACACTTTTGGAAAGCGAATTGTTCGGCCATGAAAAAGGCGCGTTCACCGGCGCGAGCAGCACGCGCATCGGACGTTTTGAAGAGGCGGACGGCGGCACGATATTTCTGGATGAGATCGCCGAGATGTCGCCGCCGTTGCAGGCCAAGCTGCTTCGCGTGACGCAGGGCGGGAAATTTCAGCGCATCGGCTCAAACCGCGAGGTGAACACCAACGCGCGCATTCTTGCCGCGAGCAACCGCGTGCTCGAAGACGAGGTGAAGGCCGGGCGTTTCCGCGAGGATTTGTTTTACCGACTGAACGTGGTGGAGTTGAACATCCCGCCATTGCGCGAACGGCGCGAGGATATTTTGCCGCTGGCAGCCAAGTTCATCGATGAATTGACGAAGGGCCGCGCGCGATTTTCAGAAACGGTCGCCGCGTGCCTGGAAAATTATGTGTGGCCGGGCAATGTGCGCGAACTGCGCAACGCGATGGAGCGCGCGGCGCTGCTTTCGCGCAGCGAACTGATTTTGATGGAGCATCTGCCCACTCGAATGCGAGCCGGTGCAGAGCAGCCAGTTCCGCGCGAGGCCGGAGACCGGGAAAAACTGGATGAGATTGAACGGCTGGCCATCATGCAGGCGTTGCGCCAGCATGATTCCAACCGTACAGAAACCGCCAAGGCTCTGGGCATCAGCCGCCGTGCGCTGATTTACAAGCTGCAAAAATGGCGGGAGTTGGGATACAGCGTGGAATGAAAACAACGGGCCACTTATGAGCAGCAAAAGCCAACGCATCGCCGCAATGATCGGGCAATTTCGCGCCGCAAATCTCGACCCGCATTACAGCGGCTATTTTGAGCTGTTCAACCGGCAAAAATTTTACGAGGCGCACGACGTCCTGGAAAATCTATGGCTGCCGGACCGACACGGCGCGAACGGAAATTTTTACAAGGGAATGATCCAGCTGGCGGGCGCGTTCGTGCATTTGCAGAAAAACCGGCTGCGTCCTGCGGCGGCGCTGCTCAAACTTGCCCGGGCCAACCTTGAAAAATATCCAGCTCGTCACGAACATCTGGATTTGTCCACCGTACTTGAACTGATTCGTCACTGGCTGGGAGATTTGGAGTCGGCGCAATTCGAGGTCAATCCTCTTGCAGGCGGAAATGCGCCAAAGTTGACGCTGATGAAATCAGAATGTTGAAATGAGTTCAAAACACATTGTCATCGCCGGCGGCAGCGGTTTTATCGGAAATGCGCTGGTGGGGGAGTTTCTTGCGCGTGATTTCAAAGTCGTGGTATTGACGCGCATCCCGCGCGAACGCATTGATGGAGTCATTGAAGCAAAATGGGATGGCCGGCATGTCGGCGAATGGGCAAGATTTCTGAATGGCGCGGAAGCCATCATTAATCTTGCCGGAAAAAATATTAATTGCCCGCACACGCCGGAAAATCTGCATGAACTCACCGGTTCCCGCGTCAATTCTGTACATGCAATTGCCGCTGCTTTTGAAGTTGTCAAAATTCCGCCGCGCGTCTGGGTTCAAGCCAGCGCGATTGGATTTTACGGCAACACCGGCAGTCAATTGTGCGACGAATCTGTGCCAAACGGATCGGACACGCTTGCTGAAATCTGCCGGGAATGGGAAATTGCCTTTAATTCGGCAAATACTCCAACAATGCGAAAAATATTGCTCCGAATCGGTTTCGTCCTCGGTCGTGACGGCGGTGCATTGCCGGTTTTGAGCAAAATAACCAGATGCTTTCTCGGCGGGAGTGTTGGAAATGGCAGGCAATACATCAGCTGGATCCATATTGCGGATTTGACGCGGATGTTTGCCATGGCGGTTGAAAATGAAAATTTGCGCGGCACGTTTAACGCAGTCGGGCAGTATGCGGTAATGAATTTGGAATTCATGCGGGAACTGCGTCATGCGCTGCATCGTCCGTGGAGTCCGCCCGCGCCCGTTTGGGCCGTGAAACTCGGCTCGCGGCTGATGAGCAGCGAACCTTCGCTGGCACTGGCAGGCTGTCGCAGCATTCCAAAAAGATTTCTTGAAGCCGGCTTCAATTTTCAATTTTCCAACCTGCCTGACGCGCTTGAAAATCTTTGCGGTTAAATTTGCGAGCAACTCCGTAAGAAATTTATGAAGCCAATTTGGGTGAGTTGCTGTATCAAGAATAATACTTCTGCAATCCAGATAGGTTGGAAATATAAAAAGCAGGTCGACCGGCAGTGTACGCGTCATTGCGACACGGCATTTGTTTCGGCCGGTTCAAATCGTACGACTGTTTCATCCGGTCTGGCATAGCCGAGTTTTTCGCGCGCCAAACGCTCGATGGTTTTTGGATCGTTGCGCAGATCGTTAATTTGCATCTGAAGTTCTTTGGATTTTTCAGATTCTTTTTGTAGTTCCCTTTGAAGCCTCAAGTTTTCCTTCTGAAACTGTTCGTTCTGATTAATGAGGGGTAGGTAGCACATCCCGATAAGCAGCAAAATGGCAAGCACGACAAGTCCAACGACAATTTTCGTCAGCTTGCTCCAAATACCGGTGTCAACATTCATGCACCGAGTTAATCATGTGCAGCGCAGGGACGAAAGCGGATTTTGTTGTCAGAATCCGGTTTAGCGGGTATTTGTTCACGCGCATGATTAAGGCTTTGTTTTTGATTTTCGAGCCGGTGGAGGCGTGGGACCGCGTGATTAAGGCGCAGCGTGGTTTGGGATACCTTTTGCTGTTTTATTTGTTACCGATGGTCTTGACAGTGGCTGCGCTGGAAGGTTTCAGTCTGATGACCTGGGGACGAAGCCAGTGGGACAGCGGTCAGACTAAAATATTCTCCCCAGGTGAAACAGTGGTTTATGAAACAGCTCAGTCGCTGGCCATGCTTGCGGTCGTTTTTATCTGTGCACAAATCGTCAAGGCACTCTGTAATGCGTCGTTCCCAAGGCACAATTTTAAGCAGGGATTCACCGTGGCGGCCTGCGGATTGAGTCCGTTGTTCCTGCTGCGACTGCTGGATGTGTTTCCGGCGATCAATCCGTGGCTGACTTGGGGCGTTGGCATTATGCTGTGCATCGGAATTCTTTATCATGGCATCCCGCGCGTCATGCAACCTGATCCGTCGCAAGCCTTCGGATTGTATGTGATGTGTTCGGTATTGTTCATCATGGTGACAGGATTGGAACGATTCGTCAGCGTGTGGTATCTGGCGGGCCGAATACCATCGTTTGAAGAATTAATTCCGTATTTTAACAGGCACTTGCAATTTTGATTCTAATGTCTGACTCAATCGAAAAAAGTCTTCTGGATGCGCTTCTTGGGCTGGACAATGCCGTCAAAATGATGCCGACTGCAAATCCGAAGCCAAACCTGCTGGAATTGTTTGCCCGGATTGACGAACTGACAAAACAATTGCCACGCAACGCCGACCCGACCCTTCTGCATTATTTGCACAAGAAAAGCTACGAAAAGGCACGTCTTTTCCTGCAGGGTCGCAACATAGAAAATCGGGTTGGTAACTGCCGTCATGATTAAACGGCAGAAGTTTTTAAGCCCGGATTTTGACTTCCAACTTTAATCATCCGGCCAAACCCCGACTATGTTCGACGACACGATTGCCGCCATCGCCACGCCGCTAGGCGAAGGCGGGCTTGCTGTAGTGCGCGTTTCCGGACCACAGTCGCTGGAAGTTGCCGACAAAATTTTTCAACCCGTCGGGGAAAAATCAGTCAAGCCGTCAGGTGCGCCCACGCACACGATTCATTTTGGAAAAATTGTCCGCGACGGAAAAAAAATTGACGAAGTGCTGCTTGCCGTCCTGCGCGCCCCGCGCACATTCACGCGCGAAGACACCATTGAGATTTCATGCCACGGCGGCATTTTACCCGCCAAGCTTGTTCTTGATTCGATTCTGCAAGCTGGCGCGCGACTTGCCGAACCCGGTGAATTCACGCGCCGCGCATTTCTTAGCGGGCGGATTGACCTAGCACAGGCAGAAGCCGTTGCCGACTTGATTCATTCGCGCACGGAACTCGCTCTTGTCGCCGCCAACGAGCAGCTTGCCGGGAAACTATCTCAGCGCATCAACCAGCTCCGCGACGATTTGATGAAAATCCTTGCGCACATCGAGGCGCATATTGATTTTCCAGACGAAGACATTTCTCCCGACACAAAGGAAAAGCTCCTGCAACGGCTGGAAGACGGAATTTCATTTATGGACGAATTGCTGCGAACCGCAAATGAAGGTCAAATTTTGCGCCGTGGCATCCGCGCAGCGATTGTTGGCCGCCCGAATGCTGGCAAGTCCAGTTTGCTCAATCAATTGCTCGGTCATGACCGCGCCATTGTCTCGCCGATTGCCGGCACAACCCGCGATACAATCGAAGAAACGGCCAACATTCGTGGGTTGCCCGTTGTGTTCATTGATACTGCCGGATTGCGGGAAGGGCGCGACGAGATTGAAGTCGAAGGCATTCGTCGCAGCCGCGAATCGCTGGCAAAGGCAGAATTGATTTTGCACATCTTGGACTCGAGCAAACCGTTTACGCCGGATGATGAAAAGTATTTTGCTGAATTCGCCGGTAAAAAAAGCATTCTTGTTTGTAATAAAAGCGACCAGTCAAGGAAATTGATTTTGCCACAGGAAGTCACGGCCCGCTGTCCGGTCATCACTGATATTTCCTGCTTGAGCGGGCAGGGGATTGAAGCGCTGAAGGATGCGATAAAAAATCTTGTGTGGGCGGGCAAAATCGAATCTGGAATGCTACATGTAATGATCAACTCGAGGCATCAGGAGGCGCTTGGTCGTGCGCGTGAGGCCACGTTGCGGACGTTGGACGCGTTGCGAGCTCAAGCAACCCTCGAATTGGTGGCGCTGGATCTGCGCATCGGTGTCAATGCCGTCGGCGAAATTGTCGGCAAAACGACGACCGAAGATTTGCTCGACTCCATCTTCAGCCAGTTTTGCATCGGAAAATAAGCGACCGGACAATTCGACGATAGTCCCGTAAACAATTGTCGACAATTTTCATCATTGACGTTCTAACCTAAGCGATGCCTGCGGTTTAACTGCAAATAAATTTATTGCAGCTGAAGCTGATAAAACGACTGGGGCGTATTAGGGTCAAGGTTGTTGGTGAAAATAAAATTGCCGGCGCCGTCGAATTGATTCGTGGCCACGGGCATCCACATTGGCGTAGCCAGATTGGTCGTGGTCATGACGCAATAGTTCCAATTGGCGGGGCCACCCGATCCACTGATCACCAGATTGCCATTCACGATCTGAATGCCGGCGATGGTTGGCGCGGTCAGCGCCACGACGGAAATTGTTCCTGCGGTATTCAGTGCGTTGGTGTTCCAGCCTTGGCCGGAGGACAATGCCGGCAACTGCACATTGGTGAATGAGCCATTGTAACTGCCGGCATTAAATAATTGAAAACTGTCACCAAAGGACAGACCCAGTCCGCTGATATTGGTCACGATCAACGTCCCGCCACTTGTCAGCGCGCCGGCAACCTTCGCAACATCATTCGTCATTGGCGATTGGCTGATTTCAAAAACACTCGTGCTACCAGATGAAAGTGTCAGCGAGCTGCCAAATGTCAAAGTGCTCAAGGGACTCAAAGTACCGCCCGGGGTCAGCGTACCGCCCTGCTGCACTGTGACCGGTCCGTTGATGACACCCGCACCGGCCAGCACCCCTCCGGAAGCAATCGTCACTGAACTGCCGGAGGCGATGGAACCAGTGACCTGTAAAAGTCCGCTGGCGACCGTCGTGTTTCCGGTGTAACTATTAGCCGCTCCCAAAGTCAGTGTGCCGCCGACGACATTTACCGCCAATTGACCGCTGCCGTTGCTGATGGCTGCGGAGGTTACGTTAACATTACCCGGACCAGCAAAGGTGAGCGTTTTCAAACCGCCGGTGCCTGTGGTCATCCCGCCGCTGATGGTCAATGCATTGTTACCGGCGTTGGCCGCCTCCACTATCGTCAGCGGTTCATTAACGGTGATGGCACCAGAGAAAGTCGCATTGTCATCCGTGCTGCCGCCAATTGTATACGTTCCGCTCGTCACCAAATTGGTAACGATTACGGGCCGACCGACGTTGAATGGGCCGCCAATCAACAGCGCCGGACTGGTATTGCTGCTCACTGTGCTGGCATCCCCCAGGGTGATTGCGGAAGCTGCCGTGCCGAAAGCGCCCGGCACGCCGTTTGGCGCGTTGGCTCCCGCCACCAAAGTTCCACCGCTGACGATAATGGGGCCGGTGAAATTATTGCCCGCATTGCCCAGCAGCATTGTGCCGTTGCCTCGTTTGATAATGCCGGTATCCGCCAGACTGCTGCCTTTGATGGTTAAACCGCTGACATTCAAATCCACCCCTCCCGGCGCGCCACCGTTGGCCACGTTAAAAATGGTCCCGCCCGCCTGGCTCGGAACCAAATCCACGACGTTGATGGTGGAAGGATTCACACCACCATTGACAACCACCCCGTTGTCCAAATCGCAATCACCATATTTAATTCCATTTCCGGCATTATTTCCGCCGCCGCCCAGGGTGCCACCATTTAGCGTCAGCAGACCGCGGATATGATAAGAGCTTCCTGCACCGCTATTGGCGGACGGCGCATTGGTCAACAACCCGCCCGCACTGATCGTTACCGGCAAACTACCCAGTGCGGAAGTGGCCCCGGCCAAGGCGTTGTCATTGGCCACCACCACCGTGCCGCCAGAGTTAATCGTCACACCGCTGCTCAGATAAATTCCTTCCAAGGCACCGTTGTTCGCAAATCCCAGGGACAAGGTGCCGCCATTAACCACCGTTGGCCCGGTGTAACTCTCCAGTTTTGACGCATTGGTCAAAGTTAGGGTTGCAGTGCCCGACTTGGTCAGTGAAGCCGAGCCGCCTATCGCACTTCCGGTAAGGGTGTAATTTAGTGTGGAATTGTTGACCAGGATGGCAGCAGGGTTGACGGTGGCGGCAGCATTCACAAAAGTGTTTCCCAGAGCCGTGTCGTCAAACTGCACCATTTTGCCGTCCTGATAAAGGGACGACACGCCGTTGCTGGTCCAGTTCGCAGTCGTGTTGATGTCCCAGTTGGCGTTCACCGCGCCGCTCCAGATCAGGGGCAAACCGGCACCCACGCTCGGCGTCGCATTCGCCTCCGGGGAATTAATGCTGGTCCCGCCAGCGTCCACCGCCGTCACAACATAATAATAAGTCGTGCCATTGAGAAGATTGGTATCGGCATAAGTGGTGTTGGTCAACGTGGCCACGGTGGTGGTTTCTCCACCGCTGCTGGTTCCGCGCTTGAGGACATAGCTGGTCGCCCCGACCGAGGCGGGCCAGGTCAAGGTAACCTGGCTGTTGGCTGGATAAGAATACAAGCTGATCGGGGCCGCCGGCGGCGTGCTGACGATCTGAGAATTGGTTGAAACTCCGCCGGCATTCATCGCCACCACCATATAAGTGTACAGCGTATTTGTCGCCAGACCGCCGTCGGTGTAGGTGCTGGTGGTCACGCTTTGAACATAATTGCCAGGAAAGCTGAACGGTCCCGTCGGGCTATTGGCACGATAAAGAATATAGCCCACTGCTCCGCTGACCGACGACCAAGTGATCGTTGCGGTCTGATTCGTCGGAGTGATGTTGTCGGCGAGATGAACATTGCCCGGCGCGCTGGCGGGTGGCGGTGGCACCGGTTTGCCTGTGACGGCAAAAGAATTGCTGCTCGTCCCGCCAGCGCTGGTGGCAGTGATATAATAACTGTAAGTGCAGCCGAGCGTTCCTGATGTGTCAGTGTAAGTGATTCCCGTGGTCGTATTATTAAGTGTGATATAAAATGGCACATAGCCAAGTTTGTTAACCACAGTGCCACGATAGATGGTGTAGAAATTCGCCCCAGGCACGGCGTTCCAAGTGAACGTAACCGCGCTATTAGTGCTCGTCACCACGAGACCAGTGGGCGTGGCGGGAATGGCAGTGGCGATGCCGGCGGATGGCATCACGCCGGCACTTGGCGTTGAATTGGCACTGGCACTGATCGGGTTCGCCGACTGCACCTCATAGTAATAAGTCGTGCCGTTGAGCGCGGTGCTGTCCACAAAGGTCGCATTCGCCGGACCACTGCCGCAGAC
>Ga0302194_10001585_pt1 | contig 14494 bp, 19 predicted proteins | sample II_Bog_N1_1_FD_200227 | JGI IMG/M metagenome (GOLD analysis project Ga0302194, IMG submission 200227) | Peat permafrost microbial communities from Stordalen Mire near Abisko, Sweden - II_Bog_N1_1 | ecosystem: Environmental > Terrestrial > Soil > Wetlands > Peat | place: Sweden: Abisko...
CCGCGCCGAATCGTTCACTGTATTTTGCCAGGGCGTCAACCGTGTCATCGCGTGGGTCAACCGTCAGCGACACGAGCTTCACGTCCGGCTGGTTTGTCGTGAGCTGCTGGATTTGCGCCATGCAGCGGTTGACCACGGGACAGGTCAATGAACAGCTCGTGTATAAAAAATCCACCACCAGAATTTTGCCGGTCAGATCCGACTGTGTCACGCTGCGTCCTGTGCGGTCGGTGAGCGAGAAATCAATCAGTTGGCGCGGATGATCGGGCGATATGAGATGGGGAGCCGAATCTTCCGCCGCCTTCCCCGAATCCTTTTCACGCTTGTTCAAGGTATACATCAAAAGAAAAAAGCCAGTTCCAAAAATCAACGACATGGTGATGGCGACGATTAAAAACAGTCGCTCGTCGTTGCTCTCTTTGGAACTGGCTGGTCTGGACATGCTCAGATCAAAACATATAGCTCATGCTGACCTTGAACAAGGCCTGCGCGGCGAGTTGATTGCCGGTGAAGTCTTGATAAACCGGAATTTCCACGTCCGCATAAACTTTCACCGGATGAATATGAAATTCGATTCCCGGTGAAAGCAAAATGCGCTCATAGCCGGAGTTGTCTGGATTTGCGTTGTCTCCGTTGTCATGGCCCCGGTAGGAGGCAATCACCTGCGCCACCGGTGAAATCCTCACGCGACCGAGCGAGAATCCCTTGTAATCAATTCCAGCCGCCGTGTCGAGTTCGACGCTTGGACGATAGGATTGTTGAATCAGCACCGGCACGTCCAGCAACCCCTGCACAAACCAGTCCCATTTTTCATCCTTCGTGATGTTGCCACGATAAAAACCGCCGAGGAGAACATCCGTGCTGCCGGTCCCGATTTCGCTGTCGCGATCAACATCGCCCCAAGCATTGTTGTAGTTCCAGTTGCCGGTCGGCAGCTTGACACCGAAATCCACGCCTGCGGACTTGTCCGCAAAGAACCCGGTGTAAATGCCTTCCAGCCGGATGTCGCCCAGCGACGCCCAGTCGACGCTTGCCGTCGAAACACCCGGGTTTGCGGCGTTCGGATTTGCGGTGACGGTCGTGAATTTGCGGTAATCGTAAGGCAATTCCACCTGCGCGCCCCAGTTGTTGTTGAACATGTATTGGAGACCGAACGTGGTGAAATACGTCTCAATCCCCTTGTCGCCATTGTTTGCCGACGGTGCCTGAGATGTGCCGCTCCAATTGCGGTTTTGATCCTGATAATCGGCTTGGAAATAAGCTATCCCGTTGTCCCCGGCCGTCGGAAACATCGAGCTTGTTGCCACATCAAAAACACCGCATCCGCACGCGCACGCGTGAACCATGCCAGGCGTGAGCATTCCAACCAACAAACTACAACCGACTTTTACAACTGCTGAATTTTTTATATTGTTCTTCATAATTTAATTTCAATATTGCGAGAACGCACAACGGCGCTCTCAAAGTTAAAGGGAAAACCAACCAGTCCGTGTCAACTGGACGCGGACAACCAAACTGCGATTGAATCAGGCGATGAATCCGCGTGGCGGCTGAAGCAGCGGTTTTTGGGAGAATGATTTTGCGGAGAAACTTTCCAGCGGCAAAAGTTCAAATTGCGACGGCGCGACTAGGACGAAATTGTCATTCATCGGCGGGAATTCCAGTTTTGGTGCTGGCGAGACGGCTTCGGATTTTTTCTCGGACTTTTTTTCGGCGGCGATGGCCTGGCAAATCGGGCAGGGGTGCCGGCCGTCAAATGTCATTGTCACCGCATCGTGAAAGGAGTTTGTATGAAGGTTGTCCGCGAGCATCGTCGTCCACGCGACAGATTGCAGCAATGCCCAGTGCGCGCCCGTTGTTGCAACAAGCGTGGCAATCACCAAAAATTTGCCAATCCGAACAATCACCGGGGAACTATCTGGAATAGCTCCCGCCAAGTCAAGGTAGGAGGGCTTGAATGGTGCGTGGGTTATCAATCCAACAGGGTGTCGGTGCTGCAACGCCAGTTTTGACCGCGAATGACACGAACCACCTGAGAATGGTATTGAATCCTTAATGCTCGGATTCGCCTGGGTTTTCAGGGATGCCCGGGTCGTCCAGAACTTGCACGGCGGAGACGGAGCCGGCATCCTTCCAATCTTGCAGCACCCAGACAACTTTTTTGTCCGGGGTGACTTCCACCATTTGCGGGCCTTTGCCCACGTTGCCACGGGAGGTGAAGATGGTGTTTCCGTTGGCCAGCCGGGTGCAGCTCTGCGGCGCGGAGGTGAACCGGTATTCCGGCGGCAGGTTGGTGCTGTCGAATTCCCAAACAGTCTCGCCATTGGGATTGACTTCGCGCGTGAGGCTGTCGTGCTCATCGGTGATGAGGGTGTTGCCATTCTTGAGCCGGAGGGCGGCCCACGGCGAGCGGATGGAATAGCTCCAGATTTTGTTGAAATTCTTGTCGTATTCCACCACGTTGCTCGCACTTAGGAAGGAGATGAGATACGTGCCTTGTGCAGTATAACGCGCGCGGCGGAATTCGCCGTGAATGTTGCCAGGTTTTGGCGGCTGGGCGAAAGGCAGTTCATGATTGACCTCCACGGCACCTGTCTTGATGTTCACGACCATGAGGCGCGGCGGCAGGCCGTTCAGGACGAACATGACCTTGTCCAAACCGATGGGCTGGCAGGTGTGGACTTCGGTGTGATTGGTGCCGGTGCTGTTGTCGAAATCGTAGCGCCACACCACTTTTTTATCCGGCGTGATTTCGGCGACGTATTGCATGCGGGTGAAGAGGATGTTGCCGTTGGAAAGCATCCACACGTCGTCGTATTCATAGGGATGTTCCCGATTGCCGGTCTGATAAGTCCAAATCTCCTTGCCGTCCTTGACGAGGAAAATGGTGTCGTAGTTCTCTCCTGCGAAGAGCATGGGATGCTGCGCCAGGCCGTTGCCGGGCAGGTTGTCGGGAGTGACGCCGTTTGTCCAGGCACCGATTGGCGCGGTGGTTTCGGCAGGGCCCATGGCGGGAACATCCGGGGCGGTGAATTTATCGAGCACATCCATGCATGGTGTGGCAGCAGATGCGTGTGTGATGAATGCGCCATTTGTGCGGCAGCCGGTAAATACCCAAGCGATGGTGATGGCTGAAAACACTGCAACCAAGGAACGAAGTCTTGCATTCATAGTTTTTGGAAAGGTCGATTTGATTAAAACCCAGTAGAATTATTGCGTCAAGTTTGATTATGCAGATATGAAATTTATTAAAAAGGGACGGGCATGCGTCAAACCAAGTTGCGCGCCACATGAAAAATGGTATGGTCAGAAGAATTTGGGTGAAAATTCAAAACTTAGAATAAATGACGCCTAAGATTTTGTCCGCGACAAGCATGGAGAACAGCCTGCGTGAGGGCAGGTTTGTATTTTCAATCCCGCAACTTGCATGGAAAATGGCCGGATGGCTGGCCTGGGTATTGCCCCTTTTGGTGATCAGCTTCATCGTCATTCATAATCCCGCCCGTGGCAGCGTCACGCCGGTTTATCACGACGAGGTTGACTTGTGGTTTCATCGTCAGCCGCTTCAGTTGTTTTATTTTCCGCAATTTGTCCTGTTGTTCGCACCTTTCCATCTGCTTCTGTCTCCATTGGGCGATGTTGCCTGGCGCTGGATGGCGACTGCCGGCCTGGGCTTTGGCCTCTATTATCTTTTGCGCAATTCCTTTCCAAATTCCAACTGGCGGGCTTTTGCATTGGTTTCGCTGGCCTCGATGCCGTTGATGCTGGGCTCCATCCGAAACGGCCAGGCCAACGCGCAACTGGCTGCCGCGCTGGTTTTGGCAGCCGTCTGCATGCTGCGTCAACGGTGGTGGTGGGGGACATTATTTCTGATGATTGCAATCATCACCAAGCCGCTGGGACTGGCTGCTGCGGGGCTTGCATTCGTTGTTTTTCCACAAATGAGATGGAGACTGCCCGCAGGGATTTTTCTGTTGTTTGCGCTTCCGTTTTTATTCGGTCCGCCGTCTTATGTTGCAGGACAGCTCGCTGCCAGCGTCCAAAGATTGCAGCAATGCGAGGTTCTTTCCGAATGGCGCTGTGTTGGTCAGGCTCATTCATTGCCCGATCAGGAAGCCGCGCTTTCGGCCGTGGCGGAGGGCGCGGCGCTTTCTCCCAAATCGGACATCAGCGGACTGTTGATTCAACTGGGCATTCCGTTCGCGGGGTTTCCTGCCACTCTGACACGGATTGCCGCCGGCCTGATGGTTGCCTTGGTCTGCTGGTTGATTGCGGCGAGCAGGGACAAACTGCAATCTGTTTCAATTTGGTTCACGGCATCAACAATGTGGCTCATGCTGTTCAATCCCATGACCGAGACGAACAGTTATGTCATCCTGGCACCCTTATTTGGCTGGTGGATCTGGTATTTTGTGGAGAATAAAAAAGTGCGGCTGGCGTGTGGATTGGCGATTTTGTGCCTTTCAATGCCGGTTCTGCGTAATGTGATTGAAACCTTTGTGGGCAGCCAATATGCGAATGCGTTTGCAGACGCCTTTTTTCCGGCGGTGACAATTATCTTAACGGTGGTCGCAAGCCGTGAGTTCTATGTGCAATTCTCAAACAAAGTTGAGATCAAATTGGGGATTGGCATTTGAAAAGGGCTTAATTTTCCTGCGTCCAGCAGAGAATGGAAATCGTCCCGCAACATTCAGAAAATCCGCGCAAAATCCGAGTCAAACAAATCTGAGTTTCCCAGTAATTAAACTTTAAGCTAAAATGAACGGTTCTGATGCGCAGCAGAAAAACTTCGGTAGGGTTATACCCCATAGGCGCGACGCGGTGCATCGCATTATATTATTTCAGAATAATGACGGCAAATGAATTGCCTTCAAAAAATGAAAGACAAACCATGCATCTCTTAACTTCACCTGTTCTTTCCAATATCTATTACATAGGCGGAGGCTCGGTCGGCCTATTGCTCATCATCGCCGTTGTGGTTCTCTTAATACGTTAATCGTGATTTGTTTCATGCGATGATTCAGCAAACCATGCAACATAACATTTGCAAACTTATATGACAAATCTCGAAATCAAGGGCGACTGGAAAATCACCAAAGGCAAGCTGAAGGAGAAATGGGCGCAGCTTACGGATAACGACCTTCTTTACGCCGAAGGCAAGCATGAAGAACTGGTTGGGCGGATTCAAAAATGCACGGGCGAAACCCGCGAAGTGGTGGAAAATGCCATCAAAACGTTTGATGCATAATGGCGGGCTCCGGAACACTTTTACATGACCGAAAACATAATCTCAAACGTAGAAATCATGAAATATAAAACTACACGGACACTGCTGGCTATGGCAATGATGAGCGTGGCGGTTGTTTTGAATAGTCTAGGACAGCCTGTTCGTATTCAGACACAAGCAGCCACACCGGGTTCGTCTTCGATGCCGTCGTCACAACCCGCACAGCGGGCGCCTATGCCGCTTTTGCCGGAGCCGGGGCTACCATCTCAATCTCCGATTCCGATCCAACCTGTGCAACCACCGATGCAGCCGACACCGCCTCCAATACAGCCATCGCAACCACCGATGCAGCCGTCGCCGATCCCAGTGTTGCCGGAGCCGGTGGTGCCGAACCCCGCGCCACCCGTGACATCCCAGCCGGCGCAGCCGGCACTGATAGCACAATCAACGCCGATCGCCCAGCCAGAACCAATTGGTCAACCCGGGCAAGCGTTCCAATACAATCAACCCGATCAACCCAACGTCAATCAACCCAACGTCAATCAACCCAACGTCAATCAACCCAACGTCAATCAACCCAACGTCAATCAACCCAACGTCAATCAACCCAACGTCAATCAACCGTCAGGGTTCACCAACCGGGTGCCGGAGTTCACAAATTAATCATTTTGCAATTTGCCATCATCTTTTTTTCGACATTCAAAAACCGCCTATGAAAGACCCCGTCTATAAACTCATCGAACTTACGGGCACCTCCGCTAATTCCATCGAGGACGCCGTGGACAAGGCCATCAAGCGTGCGCACAAAACCATCAAGAACCTGTATTGGTTTCAGGTGATCGAAACGCGCGGAAACATCGAAAAAGGAAAAGTGCATCACTGGCAGGTGACCATCAAGGTTGGCTTCGCCGTGAAAGATTAAATACACAAATTTAAGAACATTATGGCCAAAGATAACACGACCGCAGGATTGAACATCACCCGCGAACAGATGATCCAGTTGTTGAACGAGGATCTGGCCGGAGAATATCAGGCCATCATCGCCTACACGGTGTATAGCCAGACGCTGAAAGGCGCCGCTTACACAGACGTTGCGCGAGAACTGGAACTGCACGCCGCAGAGGAATTGCAGCACGCCATCAAGATTGCCAAGCAGATTGATTATCTTGGCGGCATGCCGGGCGTGACACCCAAGCCGGTCAAGGCTACAAGCGACCCGGTCGAAATGCTGCGCGCGGATTTGGAGAACGAACGGACAACGGTGGGACGTTATCGCGAGCGCATCCGTCAGGCCGAGGCGATGGGCGAATATGGATTAAGCGAGACCCTTCGCGCGATCATCGTGCAGGAACAGGATCATGAAATTGATTTGAGCGCCGCACTCGGCATCAATGTGCCGCTGGCGATACCGCCGGACGGCACAACGGTCGAAACCAAATAAAGGACTGTCATGCCCCAAGGCGATAAATCCAGTTACACCGACAAACAAAAGCGTCAGGCGGCGCACATCGAGGACGGCTATGAGAAAAAAGGTGTCGGCGTGAAAGCCGCCGAAGCACGCGCCTGGGCCACGGTCAACAAACTTTCCGGCGGCGGCAAAAAGAGCGGCTCCGGGAGAAACACGAATTAATTTATAATTATTATGCCAGCCTTGAACATCCAGCAGATCAATCTTCAACTGAAAACCGTTCCGGACTGGTCGCAACACGCGCAAACCATTGGCCGCACATTCAAGTTTGAGGGATTCATGTCTGGCATAGATTTTGTGCGCCGCGTCGCCAAACAAACCTTGAAAATCAATCATCAACCGGACATTGACATCCGCTATGACAAGGTGACGCTGACACTCACCACGCATGACGAAGGAGGAATCACCGATAAAGATTTTTCCCTTGCGCAGAAGTGTGACGAAATCTTCTCGAGATTTATTACGCCTTGATCAAGGCACATGCGCCTTTTGAATCGATAACTGAAAATGGAAGGGTGGGGGTTATACCCCATGGCTGGGAGTCGCGTCGTGTCGTATCTTAAATGAACTTATGAAACATATGAAATCAACAATCGCAGTGTTGGCAATCGCATCTCTGGCCGGCTTCGCGCTGGTCGGCTGCAATCAAAATGCCCCCGTCAATTCAACGGACGCTCAATCCACCAATTCAAGCGCGTCCGATGCGTCCGGTATCAGCACCAATATGCCTGCAACCAACTCGTTGCCGGACATTAACACTAATACGCCCGCCACAAATAGTTTGCCCATCACGCAGACGAATGTGGTGGCAATCAACAATAAGTGATTGGTGGTTCCGGCAAGTTCAATAAACCCGGCAAGTCCTGCCGAAATTGAATTCGCATCTGTCTGCAATATTTCCATCGGCTAAATTCCAGATGGAACTGCAGTCCTTTTCCACCGTCATTTGGAATCTTTTGTAGGACAGAAATTTCGCTTGAGATGAGGAATTTAAGAGTCCAAATTGCGGGCTAAACCAGCCGTTGAGCGACCGTGGTACTGCTTTGGGTCTTCATGCGGCACACATTGGAAAAGTGAAACTCATGGCCGGCCGAAGAGTCTGAACTATGGCTGAATTTAAATTCTCCTGCCCGCAATGCAGGCAAAAGATTCAATGCGATGCAACTTACATCGGCTCGCGGATCAATTGTCCCGCCTGTCACCAGTCCATCGTCGTTCCACCCGTTCCGCCATCAGTCGTTCCGCTCAGTGAACGTGTGATCCAGATCAAGGTTTCCACGCTGCAGAGTGCGGCGACCATTGGCCTGTGCTCGTTGCTCATCTTGGGATTGCTGGCTTTTGCGGTCGCCAAATTGACCAAGGTCACGGTTCTGAAAGGCGATCAACACCTCAGCACACCTCTAGCCTATCAACCGCCGGTTGACATCACAGTTGTTGCCAAGACTGATTCCACCAACCTTCGTCTCGCCTATGCCGCAGACCAGATCATCTTCAATTGGGAGGCTGACAAGTCGCAGTTGCGCGTGGATGGCGGTCCGGCGAACGGCCTGCACAAGCCCGGTGCCGGACGCATTCCCGTCGGGAAATATGTGACCGTCAGATGGGTGGTCACAAAAACGAATCAGACCATTTATGTTGATGGCCGGCTTCGTTTTGAGCACGACGGCGATTATTCCCAGATCAACAGACCCGTTGCCGTTTTCTCTGCCAACGGATCCACGGTCACTGTTAAATCACTCACCGTGAAGCACATAACGGATTCCACCCGTTGAATGGCTGACCGGTTGTATTTCGTGAAATTGATTCCGGTCCGCCGCCGCCAATTCTTTTTGCGGGAAGCATTATTGATGTTATTTTTCTACATTTACAATCCGACACCGATTTCGGATGCTGTTTGCACGTCACAGGTGAAAAGTTGAATCAATCAGAACGGGCTGAGTGACCATGACGTTTATTCAGCCCAGCGCATAATCCAGAATGAAAACACCATTGCTAAAGCTCCTGTCCTGCTTTGCCGCGTTTGGCATCGCCTCATCCGCCTACAGCCTCACCATCGTGCCCACGTTCGACAGCTCGATCACGAGCGACCCCAATGCAGCACAGATGGAAGTCTCCATCAATACCGCCATTCAAGTCATGGAATCCAATGTCATTGACAACGTCACGGTCAACATCACGTTTGTGAACGACGGGTCGGTTGGCCTTGGTCAAAGCCAGACCTATGGATCCGACTTTAACTATTCGGATTACATCGCAGCGCTGAAAACTGCCGCGACGAGCGCCAATGACCGGCTTGCCCTGAGCAAGCTGCCAAGCGGGCCAAACGATCCTGTAATCGGTTACAATCAAATCCACCTCACCACGGCACAGGCAAGGGTTTTGGCTTTGGATAGCTCATATACGGGAACAGATTCAACCATCAGCTTCAACATGTCGCTGATGAACCTCACCCGTCCTCCAGGCGATCCATATAAATATGACCTGATTTCGACGGCTGAACATGAGATGGACGAAGTATTGGGAATTTCAAGCGATTTGCCTACAACCAGCGAGGTTTGGCCGGTGGATTTATTCCGTTATACAACCAACCGCGTCCGCACTTTTACGACCAGCGGCGACAACGCCTATTTTTCAATTGATGGCACTAATCTGATTGCACGATACAATATGGATCCCAGTGGCGATTATGGCGACTGGTGGAGCATCACCGGCGTCTGGGCTCCGCCCGGTGTCACGCCACACGCCCAGGTGCAGGATGCTTTTGCCTCGCCAGGAGACTATCAAGATTTGGGCGTCAGCGAACTAACTGCCCTCGATGTCGTCGGTTGGACGCTGAGCAGCACAACTCCAACGCTTACGATCGTCCATAGTGGAGCCAACCAGTTCACCTTTTCTTGGCCGACCACCTCCAGCGGATTTGTGCTTCAGGAACGCACCAATCTTGTCTCAGGTTCCTGGGTATTTTCAAGCACAGGCTCCACCAACCCGGCGGTTATCGTCAGCACCGCCGGCCAGAAATTCTACCGCCTCTACAAGCCCGGAACATCTTCGCAGTCACCGGCGCACAACGCCTCAGTTCTTTCGGCTGCACATGGTCCTTATGTAGTTACAACCCGCGTCCTGCATCCGGCCATTCCCTGACCGGATTGTAAATTCAACTTCTTCAGAACGGCCGCATCGGGAAACCGGTGCGGCATGCTTTTTCCCAATGGAAAATTCCCTCGAACCTGCCATACTGTCCACCAAATGAACAAGGACTCCTCGCATCTCTTTCAACCGCTCACCATCAAATCCATCACCCTGCGCAACCGCATCGGCGTCTCGCCCATGTGCGAATATTCGTCCGAAGACGGCGTGGCCACCGACTGGCATCTCGTGCATCTCGGCTCGCGCGCCGTCGGCGGCGCCGGGCTGGTCATCGCCGAAGCCACCGCAGTCGCGCCCGAAGGCCGGATTTCCCCCGGCGATGCCGGCATCTGGGCGGACAAACACATCGAACCCATTTCACGCATCAACCGTTTCATCAAGGCCCAGGGCGCGGTTCCCGCAATCCAGCTCGCTCACGCGGGGCGCAAGGCATCCGTTTCCAGGCCGTGGGAAGGCGACAGCCATCTCGCGGACGATGCCGGCGGCTGGCCAGTCATCGGCCCCAGCGCCGTCGCCTTCGGGAAAAATCTGCCTAAAATCCCCCGCGCTATGACCGCGGCGGACATCGCCCACGTGCAGGGCGAATTTGTGGCCGCCGCAAAACGCTCCCTCACGGCGGGCGTCGAATGGATGGAACTCCATTTTGCCCACGGCTATCTCGCGCACGAATTCCTTTCACCCCTCTCCAACAAGCGCACCGACAATTACGGCGGCAGTTTCGACAACCGCATCCGCTTTGCCCTCGAGACCGCCCGCGCCGTCCGCGCCGTGTGGCCGGACAACCTGCCGCTCACCGTCAGGATTTCCTGCACCGACTGGGTCGAAGGCGGCTGGGACATCGCGCAAAGCATCGAACTCTCCCGCCGCTTGAAGGCGGAGGGCGTGGACCTGATGGATTGCAGCAGCGGCGGCAATGTTTCGGACATAAAAATCCCCACCGGCCCCGGCTACCAGGTCGGGTTCGCCGAACGCGTCCGGCGCGAGGCCGGCATCCCCACGGCGGCTGTGGGCCAGATCACCGAGCCCACCCACGCTGATGAAATCATCCGCAACGGCCGTGCCGACGTGGTCTTGCTCGCGCGCGAATTTCTGCGCCAACCCTACTGGCCGCGCATAGCCGCCCGGACATTGCGCCAAAAGGATTCCCTGCCCGCGCCAGTCCAATACGGACGCGCCTGGTAAATAAATTCTCGTCCCCCACGCTCAAACAAAATAATCGCGCCAGCTTTTGGAGACGGCCACACAATTGAAAAATGGTCGGGAATAAACTTTGACAGAAATTGGCCCGTCCGCTTTGATAAACCCATGCCAACTAAAGCCGCAGTAAAACCGACTGCGCGCAACCCCATGAATGAACAGCGGCATAATCAGCAAAGTTAGGCCTGAACTAGCACGAAACCGAAGCGACCATATGATCAGTTTGAAGAACTTAAAATGCTGATCTCTTACCCATTCCTCCAAGATCTTGATGAAAAGCTGGGACTATCTAAGTTGTAGGGAGTATCGGAAGATGAAGTAGGCAACAGACTTGGCAAGGCAATCACTGTTGAGCCAGGGGATAAGCCCGGTGTTTTCATTATAACTTGCGACGTTATAAACCATGATCTGGCCGTAAAAATTGTAAATGAGCTTTGCGTTTTTCCCACAGTGACACAGCTTTATACATCTGAAGGATGGAACAAAGATAATCAGCAGAAGTTGCATTATTCAATCATTCAACCCGCTAAATAATGTCTTTGTAAATTAACAATTCGCCGTCTTCACTTGAGTCTTCCGAGAAAAAGCAAAAAGAATTCGACCGCGTGTTGAGCATTCCGAATCCTCCAAACAGTTTTTGAGAATCGCGAAGTGCCGTCGTCAGTTGAGCCAGCAGTCTGTTTCGCCGGGCAAAAAAGACGGGTTAAGCGTCCGTAGCAGCGAACGTGAGTTCGCTCATTCTAAAAATCAGAGCCGAACTCACGTCGGCTGCCACGAAACAATTCACCCTGAACCGGCCTCGGCGTAGCGGCGTCTCGGCAGAGCGCGCCATTTTTAGTTTGCGGCGGTCGGCCGACACGCCGTACGATAGCGTCTTTGCGTGAAATTCACGCATTTGCCGTGTCAGAAACCGGAAATCTGCCATTTTAAGCCTAAACTCCGTGTTTGCAGCCAGTTCCGTTAAATCCAGCGTTCCGTCCTGTTCCGGCACCCCTCAAAAAACCCGGTTTTTTGCCATTTTTGGCCCCAAATCCATCTTCTAAAATCATTTTAGAAGTCGCTGAAATCGTTTTAGAAGGTGCTGATTTCATTTTAGAAGGTGCTGAAACCGTTTTAGAAGTCGCTGAAATCATTTCAGCGGACGCTCCTTCCATTTTAGCAATCGCTGAAATCGGTTAAGAAACCGCTGATTTCATTTTAGAAGACGCTTTTTTGGTTTTAGCAGTCGCTGAAATCATTTTAGCAATCGCTGATTTCAGACCAGACAAGGCTGGAACGGTTCGGGTGTGTGGTGCTGCGGCTTTGCAAAAATTGCCATTAAACAGGACAAAACATGTAAAATGACAGGTGCAGGGATTCTGATAGAATCGGGCGTTGAAATAACAACGGCTGGGTAAAAAATCATGGCCCTCAAATCGGTCATTGGAACGTGTCCCGTTGGATGACGGGAGCAGCGTGTGGGGTCCGGCCCGGCCACAACCCGGAGCACATAACATGATAGCAGTATTAAACTTGAAGAATGCAAATGCGGAAGAGGTCCTTCGAGTGGGCAAAAACGTCCAGAAGGGTTTCTCCGACAATCCAACGGTATTCACCAATCCCAAGCCGCCGCTCGCCACGGCCGGCGCACATACGGCGGACTTGGATGCAAAAATCGGCGCGGTGGCAACGGCGGAGCAAGCGCGCACGGCGGCGATCATCGCGCGCGACGCGGCCGCAGCGGTGGTGCAGGCGGATTTGAACGTGTCACTGCCTTATGTTCAGGAAACCAGCGGTGGCGACCCGGCGATCATTGCCAAGGCCAACCTCGACACCAAGAGCGAGTCCACGCCCATCGGCAAAATGCCGCAGGTGCAAAATCTCTCGCTGACGACCGGCGACAATCCGGGCGCGGTGGACGGGCAATGGGACGCGGTTTCTGGCCGGAAAAGTTATGAGCACCAGCATTGCACGGCCGACCCGGCGGTGGATGCCAATTGGAAGATGGTCAGCTCGTCCAGCGCCAGCAAGACGACGTTCACGGGCCTGACCAGCGGCTCGCGGTTGTGGGCGCGGGTGCGCGCCAAAGGAACCAAGCCGGCCAACGACGGCGCGTGGAGCCAGCCCGCCACGATCATTGTGCCATAAAACAAAAAAAGCAGATGGAAGTTGGAAGCTGGGGAAAATATTTCAACCCCAACTCCTAATTTTCTTTGAAAGGTTGATATGATTAAACATCGGGAAGAAGCGCCGCCCATCAGCATGATGGAAATCAAGCGGCTGCTTAAGGTGATGCAGAAAAAATATGACCAGCTGCAGGTGCTGGCACAAACGCCAAAAAATCACGGGCCGGCAAAGATAAAGAAATTACGCAAGTTGGTGGATGAATTGGACGAAATCATCTGGCGGACGCAATTGGATTATCTGCCGGCGGGCAAACAATTCCGCTCCCAGCTTGGAGATTTTGAGGCCATTTTAAATCAAACAAACAACTAGGGATTATGTTTTTGACGGTAGATGCAAAGGTAGGGATGCCGCGCTGCGGCGTCCCCGTCCGTAAGGACGGAACGAACGTGAATAAAGCCGCCTTTATTCCGTCGCGTGACGCTACGCTCGGCGACGGGGTGTAACATTCCAAACGAACTCCGCACTCCGACGCTGTTGCTTGCAGATATGTTTTTGGCAACGGTTGTGGCATTGGGATTTGCCTTGCAGGGAGGTTCATTGAAACGCTGGACGGATGCTCAGTTTTGCCTGCGGTTCGGATTTTTGGCTGCGGCCGTCTTCCGGTTGCTGCCGCCGATGCTCAACGAGGGTGACGGTTTGTATTTGAGAAACTGTGGCACCTTCGACGTGCCATATGTCGTGCTCGGGGCTTTCATCCATGGTGGGCTGGCGGTCTTGCTGACCTGTCCTTATGCGATTCGCGTGCTGAATCTTCCAGAGTGGAGTGACGGCGAGAGTCAGATCGAGATGTGCGGAGCCGTGGTTCTGGTTTTCTTTATTGTCGCCGGCATCGTGCGGTTGCTGTCTTGAGATTAAGACCATCTGGCCTGACAGGTTGGCTGAGTCGAACGGTCATTGCGGACGGCAGCTTGTCACGGTTCGCGGACGGTGGCTTAACTTTTTATGTTGGACGGCAGGCGAGCGTCACACATATTTTATGAGTATGAAAACCTTGATTCGCAGAACAGTTTGTTCCGGGTCAATTATGCTTATAGCGATTGGAGTTCAGGCGCAGAATCTCTTTGTGTCGGATTACAGCAGTGGCAACATTTACGAACTCACGCCTGATGGAATGGAAAGTGTTTTTTCAACCGGGCTGGCTAAACCTGAAGGACTGGCCTTTGATTCTAACGACAACTTGAGACCTCTGAAAAACATGGTTTTGAGCATTTGATTTGATGTCGTCGTATTTTACGAAGGGAAAATTGTGTTGGTCGCGTCCGTTGCACACGGTTGAGCGCCCCGGTTTT
>Ga0302194_10001588_pt1 | contig 14489 bp, 10 predicted proteins | sample II_Bog_N1_1_FD_200227 | JGI IMG/M metagenome (GOLD analysis project Ga0302194, IMG submission 200227) | Peat permafrost microbial communities from Stordalen Mire near Abisko, Sweden - II_Bog_N1_1 | ecosystem: Environmental > Terrestrial > Soil > Wetlands > Peat | place: Sweden: Abisko...
TGGAAGAAGCTTTCAACAAATCACCCGAGTTGCGCCAGAAGTATGCCCATCAAGTTAAGCTTTGGCGCTGCGGTATCAGTATGTAACCAAACAAATCATGTCCACCACGGGACAAAGTGAAGCAGCCCAATCCTCGCGCAAACGAGGTTCGTCAGCGTGTCTGCCGCTGATTGACGCTGCCACCAAGGATTTGTTTCGGAAAAATGCTTTCCGCATTACGGGCCTTCCGGTTGATGCTACACCCCGCGAGGAAGCTAGGCACACGGATAAGATCAAGCAGTTGGCGGGGGTTGGGAAAGACCCGCACACACAAGACGCCGCTTTTCCGATTAAACCGCCACCGGGACTTGATGAGATTCGCGAGGCAATTCAGAACCTAAAAGACCCGGAGAAACGATTGGTTGATGAGTTTTTTTGGTTCTGGCCCGAAGTGTTCGGGCAAGGCCAATCCGATCCAGCGATTCAGGCTTTGTCAAAGGGCGACTCTAAAACGGCCATTGAAATTTGGAGCGCCAAAGAAAAATCCACCACGGATGGCAGCGTGGCCGCTCACAACTTGGCTTTGGTATATCATATCATCGCCCTCGATTGGGAAAACTATTCTGTCAAGAACGAGGTTGAAGCAGAGCGCCGGCAGAAAATTTCAAATTATTGGAAAGATGCGTTTAACCGCTGGGAACGTCTCTCAACTGATGAACGATTTTGGGAGAAAGTCACGGCACGGATTCGTCAATTGAATGAACCGAATTTACAACCGGGTTTTGCGCGCCGGATGCGTGCGACGCTGCCGGAAGCCTTGGGTAAGATTAACGCGGAGCTTGCAGTTGTCTTCGCCCAGTTAGGCAAGATCGAAATCGCCCGATTTCATATACGGTTGATGCGCGAAACGCACCAAGGGCAAGACAACGTCGAAAAGATTGCCGAGTTGGTTCTGACACCTGCCCGAAACAGATTGAAGGAGCAAATTCAGCGCGCCAAGCAGTCGGCACAACAGAATCCGGCTGCTGCTCACGAGGCGGCTCGAATCCTGATTGAACACGCACATCCCCTGCTTGAGGTGTTCGATTTGTTCTTTGGCGAACAGGAGCATTTTCAAAAGGAACTTTTCGATGAAGTCGCCAATACCGCCGTGAACTGTCTTGTGGCATACCAACGCAAGACCGGTGACAACGAACAGTTTGTAAAATTACTGGAGCGCGCATTGCCGCTTGCAGAGTCCATTGAAGTCAGGCAACGCATCGAAGAAAACATCGGTATCGGCAAGGGAAATTTAATTGGCTCCATTCACACCCTGCTCAAATCCATTCAGGACAGTAAAGAAAGCCCATCCGCGCGCATGGCACGGTTCAAACGCGATGTCGTCGGTGCTATTACCAAGGTCGCAGGCATATCCGGCTTCTCGCAAAACTATGGCTATCTTTCAGCCACAACGGAAGAGTTCAAGGAGCTTTTTGATAATGCAGCTATCGTATTGCGCGGCATTTCGTTGGATGCGTGGAACAATCATCAAGACCGGCAGACAGCAGTTGCGGCGAACGAACTCGCAATTTTGCACGCAACCAGCCCGGAGCTAAAACAGCGATTGGCAGAAGATAAAGCAACTTTGCAACAACAGTCCACGCATCACCTTGACGGTTCTGGTTGGCAAAGGACGAATGCCAAGGAAAAAAGCTCTTCGGTAAATCCGGGAATGGTTTTTTTAGTCATAGTCGGGATACTTGTCGTTTGGGGCGTTATCGGCTCATGCAACTCCACAAACGATTCACCACACAGCACGACTTACGATTCGCATACACCGAGCGCACCCGCATACGCGCCGCCCGCGCCAAGCGCGCCAGCATACACTCCGCCACCGGCTTCCGACGGCGGAAGCTCTGGCGGAAACGTGTATCGCGTCCCCAGCGATGTCAGCAGCGCCCTCGACCGTGAAAAAGAAGGGATTGAAGCCGACCGGGCAGTTCTAAAACAACTGGACGATCAGCTTGATTCTTTGGGGCGGAAAATTGAATCTGACCGCATTTATCTGGATAAAACGAGCCAAGATGATGTGGACGCATTTAACGCCAAGGTTGACCGATACAACACACTTTCCCAACAAGACAAGGCCGCAACCGCTGCCTTCAATGTGCGGGTGGATAACTACAACGCAAAGTTGCGGCAATACGGACGTTGAAATTATGAAAACCAAACGCAGGCCAAAATTCTTGGGCAAGCTCAAATTGGAAAATCAATTCCCGCTTGGCAAACCGAGCTGGCCTATTGAACAAACCGTTTTAACCGTAATGGCAGCAGGGCAACGCCAACGTGAACCAAGGCAAGCAGAACCAAGTGTCGCCGATGCTCACGAGAAAGCATTGGCCTCGATTGCAACAAACGCCTGGAAAGCAAAAGCCAGATTGAAAGATGCGGGGGCTGTCGAAGATAGTGGTGTTTTGAAACGCATAAACGGCGATCTTGAGAGAATCTGGAATGTTCTCGTTGAAGATTTGGGATTGGAAGTAAAAGACCACACCGGAAAAGATTTCGACTACGGCATGGCGTTAAAGGTGGTGACGACTCAGCCGACGGCGGGCATAACCAAGGAGCGCGTGATCGAGACAATAAAGCCGACAATTTACTGTAAGAACAAAATAATTCAAATTGGCGAGGTGGTAGTTGCCACGCCGACATGATTTCAAAAATAATATGAACAGAACAACCATTGACTTCGGAATTGACCTTGGCACAACGAACAGCGCTGTCGCTGTTTTGAAGGGAGTCTCCACGGAAATCATTAAGAACAATCTCCAGCAAGACATCACGCCTTCGGCTGTCCACTTCCCCAAAAACGGGCAATTGCTGGTTGGTTTCTATGCAAAAGAGAAAATGAAAACGCCGCGCCTCGATGACACCGCCACAGAGTTTAAGCGGCGAATGGGAAGCGATTTTATTTACACGTTCGACAGCAGCGGCCAAAAAAGATCGCCGGAGGAATTGTCGGCAGAAATTCTGAAAAGATTAAAAACCGACGTGCAGGAGAAGACCGGAGAGGCGATTGAAGCGGCAGTCATCACCGTGCCGGCGGCTTTCAAACTGGAACAATGCGATGCCACCAAAAAAGCGGCTCAACTGGCTGGTTTCAAAGAGAGTCCATTGCTGCTTGAGCCGACAGCAGCAGCACTCGCCTTCGGCTTTCAAGCCGAAAGTAAAAAAGCCCATTGGCTCGTGTTTGACTTCGGCGGCGGCACGTTTGATGCAACGATCATTAAAACGGAAGAAGGCACAATCCATGTGGTGAATCATGGGGGAGATAATTTCCTTGGCGGTTCCGACATTGATAAGGCTTTGGTCTCGAAGATTATTGCGCCCAGGCTGATTGAGCAATATGGCTTGGAAGAATTCGATTGGTCGCAAGCAGGAAAGGGAGGCCGATGGCGGCAAGCGTTTGCGCGTCTGAAATGGGCGGCGGAACAGGCTAAAATTGAACTGTCTTCTCCCAAAGTGAAGGCGTCGCTCGATCCAGACACGGTTAGCAGCTTGAAAGACGAGAGCAACGGCGAGATGGTAGTGGAGGAATTTGAAATGGACATCACCCGCGCCGATTTGGTCCGCGTGGCTGAACCTTTTATCCTGCGTGCCACCGAGATCGCCAAGCGTGCGTTGAAAGATGCAGGCATCCCCGGCAGTGCCATTGAAAAAGTAATCTTGGTTGGTGGCCCAACAGTTGCCCCTTATTTCCGGCAAATGTTGGAGGAAAGTCTTCGCATCCCATTGGATTATAGTGTTGACCCATTTACCGTTGTTGCGCGCGGCGCGGCGAAATTTGCCGGAACGCAGCGCCTGACGGCGCGGGCATCCAAGCCCGTTGCCGCAGGCGAATACACCATTGATCTCAAGCACAAGCCGGTCGGTATTGAAAGCGCCCCGCCCGTCGTGGGCAAAGTTTCCGGCGCGACCACCAAAGATTTTACTGGTTTCACTTTGGAAATTGTGAACACCAAAACACAGTGGCGCAGCGGCAAGATTGCCTTGGCTTCTGACGGCGTTTTTGAGGCAACTCTTTATGCTGATAAAGGCGAGAAAAATACCTTTGCCATTGAGTTGTATGATTCGAGTGCCCGCAAGCAAAAAGTCAACCCGGACACACTGACTTACACCATTGACATGGTTGTGGACGAGCAACCAGTAATTCACTCGATAGGAATTTCACTCGCCAATAACGAATACGCGAAGTTTTTCAAAAAAGGTTCGGGACTTCCTCAACGCAAGACTTGGCCGACCCCATTTCGCACCGTGAAACCATTGAAGCAAGGCCAGCCCGGCGAACTAATCTGGATTCCAATCATTGAAGGCGAAAACGAATTGGCCGACCGAAACCGCCTGATTGGACGATTTGCCATAAAAGCCGACAACATCCGACGCGATTTGCCCGCCGGCAGCGAAGTGGAAATCACGATGAAATATGATGAAAATAGAACCATTTGGGTGACGGCGTATGTGCCGATTTTGGATGACGAATTCAGTGACAATATTGACACGACCGGAAGAAAAAGTGCTGACCCGGATTTTTTGGAAGCGGATTTCGAGGCCGAATTGGAACGCCTGCGCCAAGCTAAAGCTAAAGCTACCGGTTCAGGGGCGGAAACCGCTGATAAACTTGTTAAGGAAGTCGAGACATTGCCATTGTTGGAACAGATGGAGGAAAACCGTGCCGTAATCAAAGGTGATCCCGACGCGGCAGCCAAATTTGAGGGGCAATTGCTTGAAATTAAACCCAAGCTCGATGAAGCCGTGAACGCCCTTGAATGGCCCGCGCTCAAATCAGAGGCTAAAGAATGGCTCGAATACCTGCAAAATACAGTTGACCAAAATGGCAGTGAGCAGCAGCGGCAGAAAACGAAAGATTACACCAACGAAGTTGAAGAAATTATTCGCAAGCACGAACCGGATCGTCTTCGTAAAAAAATCGAACAGATTGTCCGGCTTTATCACGAAATCGTGATGTCCCAGCCGGGTTGGTGGGTGAACCAGTTGAAACAAATGGAGAAGCAGCAGGAAAAAATGTCCGACCAGGGAAAAGCGGCGCGGCTGCTCAATCAGGGCCAAGACTGCCTGTCCAAAAATAATGCCACAGGATTGCAAAACATTGTCAGGCAGCTTTGGGATTTACTGCCAGAAGAAACAGTCGCGAAAGCAAAACGCGGTTACGAAGGTGATCTCATTTTTTAACAGCCTTCCGGCGTGAACGAACAAGACCAACAATTGCCACCGCAAGCGCGAGCAGCGCTTGACGATTGTTTTGCCAGAATCCGTCTGGCGCGAGCGACCGAACTTGCGCAGTCAAAACGGTTCGCCGAAGCGGAAGCCGTGTTGTCACCCAATGGCGAATTAACCGATAATCCAAGCGAATTGGATTTGCTGGCGCGTATCGCAGCGCAACAGGAACAATTTGGCAAAGCCCGGCGATTGTGGGAGGCCGCGCTCCATGCGTCGCCAGCGGACGTGGAATATTCCCAATGTCTTGAACGAGCCAGAAAATGGGAGCAGACATCCGGGATACTCGACAGAGTCCTGAACTATGTCGTTTGGGTCGTCGTGCTTTTCAGCATCGCGGCCATCGTCTATGCGTTCAAACCATCGAAATGAAACATTCCCCCAGCTTGATTTTGGTTTGGCGCGTGGCCGAGTTTGAGGCACGTCACGCAAAGGCTTCGACAATTGAGCCGAACCATCTATTACTCGGATTGTGTAAGGTGGTGGACTTGGATCTGCCGGAGTTTGTTACCAAAGATGCCCCCGACCGGGATGAAGTGTTGGAAGAATTGCTGCGGGAAGTCAGGCGGTTGCGCACCGTTTTTCGCGCCGCTGGTTTGGATACCAAGACGTTCCGTCGTAAATTGCGCCGGGCTTCGCCCGAACGACGATTTGCCCTGGACGATTCGGAACGATTGCGCCGGAGTTCGGCCGCCAAGCAGGTTTTCGCCGATGCGGAACATTTCGCCCAACTCGGCAGCAGTGTGGTTTATCCCGTCCACCTGCTTTACGCGACGTTGCTTGCGGATGACGAACATCGCGACGCGACACTGGCCGAACTAAACGTCGAAAAAAAGCGCCTGCTCACCGTTTCCAAACGGGAGGTTTTGGGAAAGCAAATTGGTTCAGCTTCCCCGTCAGCCAAAGCACGAACTCGGTGGAACTAAACGCGCGTTATGCCCTTTGATTTTTTCCCAAACATCGGCTTGCTGTTGTTTTTCAGTATAGTTTTTTTGATTGTCCACAGTGTAGGGACGTTGACTGCTTGTGCATTAACGGGAGTCAAAGTGGAAAAGATAGTGCTGTTTTATGGCAAGCCTGTTTTTACTTTCCAGACGCACTTCTGCCCCATTTGCATCGGCTACATCCCAACAGGCGGCTACATCTCTCACGATATGCAGTCTTTTCCCAATCGGCCTCTACTTGTCAGGGGGTTTGTTTCTCTGGCTGGATTGCTCGCCGTTTCCCTGTCAGCGATAATTTGCCTCAATATCGGCCACGCAGCTATTAGTTTTATCGCCACATATCCACAACTCGTGAAAGGCACACTCGCGCCGCGATCTTTTGGAAGCGACCTCTTCGCAAGCTTTTTTGCGAAAGCTCGCATCTCGCTATTCCTGGGTTACGGCACGCTTGCCGCAAAATATGTGGCCATCACCATGTTACCAGTTCCGGGCGGGGTAATGGGACAACTACTCCTTCAACTTGCAAAGAAACGACATGAGGACAAGCTTATTACGATTTACAGTCTGTTCACCACTCTTGTCACTCTCCCGATCCTCATTTGTTGGGCTATCGCTCTCGTCAGCTACTTCTGGCGAAACCATTGACACACTGTGGTTCGCTTACGCCGTCAAGAAGTCTGTAAATGGATAATGTAAAAAATATTTACCGTAGAAGTGCATCCGCACGGGGTTGATTCCGGCGCGCTCGCCTGCGCCTGTCAAGCTTGTCCGAAAAGAGAGCTTGGCGCTTGCAGAGGACGCGCTGGAACTGAAGTCTGTCCACATTCTGTCCACCCGCACCCGACACTTTTTCAATAACTTGGAAGACAAAATAATTCCCCCTGGATGTTCAGTGGGGCAAGTTGCTGCCTGAATTGCTTAAACCATGTGTCTGCATTGGAATCGAATTGCTCTGCATTGACAACCATTGCCGCACGGTCAGGCTGGATTGCAGTGACAATTGCCGCAAAGTCGAGGAAATCACGCTCATGCAATGTTCCTTCCTTCACCTCGCCGAGCAGGAGCTTGCCATCAGACACGCATAATACATCCACTTCTTTTTTGGCGGCTCCATTGATTGTATGGGCAAAATGCAACTCCGCACTGGGGGTAAAGAAAAAAGAATCCAGTCCGCGCGCCACTTCGGCCAACGCCTGCCAGACCGCGAGCGCGCGACTGTTTACGCATTGGCGAACAAGCGGATTCAAATCATAGCTCCACGAAGTTTCAGGTGTCACTGACATGGCTGATCCGCATCCCGGACACGTTCCGGCATGGCGGAGTGCATCTATACCAATCCAGTGCCTCATCCGGCATCGTGGACAACGAACATCCATGCACATTCGCAATACGCCGAGTTCCACCAGTTCCTCCAGACCTTGCTTTAATTCTTCTTGTGTCACCGGTGTCACGTTGCCCATGTGAACAATCGTGTCCCCCGCCAAATACTGGACCTCTTTCACAGCGGTAGATTGCTGCCCATTCTTCTCAAGGCTTGCTCTAATTTCCTCCATTTCAGCAAACCTCATTGGAATTCCAGGCAATCTTTCACCGACCAGATTCAAAACCCTTTGGCCAATTCGCCGGGCGGCATTTTGCATGCCGTCCGATTGGATGGGCGGAGAAATCTTTTTCAATTCCTTTTCGATCCCTCCCTCGATGCGTGAGCGGAGGTTGTTGTCATAATTGGTTCCACGCCCTGACATCCGGCAAAAAATTTCTCTCCAGCATGAACGCGCCCAGAAATCCTGTGCCCGCCAAAATCCGCCGAACAATTCAATCAATCCGCGCAGTTTCCGCCCGGCATCGGAGATTTCCATGCGCGTCACGATGGGTTTGACCTTCAAGCGTTCACGTCGCGCGTCGGAATAGTCGAACCACGTCTCCCTATGAAATAAAAGAAGCCCGTGCAACACCGACTCATCGGCGGGCAGTCGCAATTCAAGATGAGGTGGATTTTGTGCGCCGGGCCACATTGAGCTTCTTTCCACCCGGACGGCGAAAAAACCATTGCGGGAAATCCGTGCCGGAGCACGAAACATTGAGGTGACAAGCGGGCGCCCGCTTTTTCGCGGGAGATGCCACCAATCCTGACCCGACAATCCTCCTTCTCTTGGTTCGCGCTCGATTTGAACATCCACTGCCCACACTCCGGCCGGCACTTCGTTCTGAATTATTTCTGGTGGACGTATTTCCCATGTCTGCGTTCGTTCAACAGCCACAAGTCGCTCCGCATTGTCACCATTGAGCGAAGGAATGAATTCTTTTCGGCCACTTTGCTGCGCCAGTTCATTTCGCCAGCGTGATTCGATCTCGGCGGCGGTCGTCAATCGTATGGGAGCGTGAAACTGACCCGCGCGCAGTTTGTCCGCAAAGGCAGACAATTCATCGCGAGAGCGAGAAACGCTGGTCAATTCGACGGTTCGACTGCCGCTGTTCCCTTGGCCTGTGAAATGATAAAGCCAATTTTTGAGCGCCGCTATAAATGTTGTTTCCTGAATCAATTCGGATGGAATCCACAGGCAATAGCGGAATGGCGCATCCCATGCTCCGGCTCCCTCGTTCAGGCAGGAACGCCAGTAGAACAGGAAATCACGCAAGGTTGAGCCGACCACTACCCGGTAAGAATGATCAAAAGCCCCACGGGAAAGATTACGGGTAAGATGAATGCCGGTAAGTTCGCAAGGTGCCGTAAAAGCCAGCGGTGGTTTCCAGCCGGGGCCATGCGGCGTTCCAGAAATGCGTTCCATGCCTGCGCATAAAGAATGCAGATCGTTCACCAGCAAATGTTCGGCGGAAACTTTTGAAAGCAGGTTCTCCATCCAACCGAGTTGACGGGGTTTTCCGGTCTGCAAATCGAACCATTGATAATAAGTGCCAAGATTCCGATGCAGAAAACGGCGCAATAGCACAGGACAATCCTTGCCAAACTCGAAAAGCAACAACGGGCGCTTTTGAAAATTTGCAAGGTTCTGTGCGGTTGGCGGGACCGCAGTTCCCAGCGCTTGGATATTTTCCTCTGTCCAGTGGGCTGGGCTTGGTGCAGGCGCACCTGTGTTTTGTCGCGACTTGTCGTCCCCTTGCCCGGGCCGCGCTTGTTTAGACTCGGTAATCAGCCACGGCGACATCCTTTCATCCAATTTGCCTAAAAGTTCGTCGGATAATGGCGCGGATGAATATATGTGGTCTGGGTCAAAATAGTTCAATTCCTGCCATGCGTCCTCGGCAAGATTTCCATCGTCCTGCAATACTGCAACTGCACTTTGACGACCTCCCCAAAATTCGTTGCTCCACTTCGCCAGGCCGTCGCACACTGCATCAAAGCCCGCTGTTTCTGCAAACAGGAAGGCTGTCCTGACAGGTCTGGCTCTGGCAAATACGTTAAATGACATGGCTTCAATGAATCTCTGCCCGACAGATATTACATTGATTCCGGTCTGATTCGCAATCAGCACTCCCTTCAAAATGGAGCAACTGCGCCGTCTTGAATTTTGGCATCCCACTGCTTCAAACCAAACCGAATTTGCCACTGATGGTCTTGATCAACATACGCCATCAAAAAGCTTCCTGATTTGTATCCTCAAGGGTTGACTCCGGCGCGCCTCGTTTCGTTCATTGTATGGCTCAACTGCGCCTGTCAAGGTCGTCCAAATAAAACGAGGCGCTTCGCGCGGGGTTTTCTTTTTGTGGCTCCACCTTGACAGTGCTCGTCGAGCCGGGGCGTGGCTGGTTAGGAAGGCGCGCCGGGATTTCCAGCCGGAGTTTTCAGCAATTATATTTTGACCGCAGCAGGCTGGGCATGGAGTTGCAACACCCACGAGCCATGCTTGAGTTTATTGCTCGCGTGTAAATTCGAGGGTAAATTCTTTTCAACGCGGCTGGAACACGGCATCATCCGCGATGGTTTCCGGAAATAAGCGACAATCGTTGTAGCCATGAGCGACCGCATCTTCATCAGCAGCGTGCAAAAGGAACTGGCGGAGGAACGCCGGGCAGTCCGTGATTTCGTTCGCGGCGATGCGCTGCTCCGGCGGTTCTTCGATGTTTTCCTGTTCGAGGATTTGCCCGCCTCCGACCGCCGGGCGGATGATGTTTATCTTGACGAAGTCGGGCGCTGTCCCATTTACGTCGGGCTGTTTGGCCAGGAATACGGCTACGAAGATGCCACCGGCCTTTCGCCCACAGAACGCGAGTTCAACCAGGCCACCACCCTGCGCAAGCCGCGTTTCATCTATGTGAAAGGTGCAGTTGACCATGGTCGTCACCCGAAGATGCGCGCCCTCATCAGCAAAGCCGGCGAGCAATTGATCCGTCGCCGTTTCAGTGGGATCGCCGATCTTACCGCTTCACTATACGCCAGTCTCGTTGAGCATCTGGAGCGCACCGGACATCTCCGCACCCGGCCTTTTGACGCCGCCGCCTGCCCCGATGCCACTCTCGCCGACATCGCGGAAGATAAGATAAAATGGTTTCTCGGCATTGCCGGTCGTGAGCGGCAATACCCACTGCACGAAGACACACCGCCTGCTGAGGCGCTGGTTCATCTCAACCTGCTCGACGCCGGTCAACCGACTCACGCCGCCGTCCTCCTTTTTGGCCGTCAGCCCCAGCGCTTCCTGCTCACTTCCGAGGTCAAGTGTATGCACTTCCACGGCACGGAAATCGGCAAGCCCATTCCCTCTTACCAGATTTACAAAGGCACCGTTTTCGAACTCGTGGATCAGGCCGTTGACTTCGTCATGTCTAAAATTTCTCGCGCCGTCGGCACGCGCGCCCTTGGACCACAGGCACCGGTCGAATACGAACTCCCCCGCGAAGCCGTTGCTGAAGCCATCGTCAACGCCGTCGCCCATCGCGACTACACCAGCAACGCCAGTGTGCAGGTCATGCTCTTTGCCGACCGGCTCGAAGTTTGGAATCCCGGAGAACTTCCGCCGCCACTCACTCCCGAGTCTCTGCGTGCGCCGCACGCTTCCATTCCTCGCAACCCGCTCATCGCTGACCCGATGTTTTTGGCCCGCTACGCCGAAAAAGCCGGCAGTGGTATCCTCGACATGATCGCCCGCTGCAAACAGGCTGGCCTGCCCACACCTGAGTTCCGCCAGGAAGGTGGCCAGTTCGTCCAGAGGCTGAGGAGACCCAACCCGGCAGTCACCCCGCAAGTCACCCCGCAAGGTGATTCCAGCCGTAACCTGCTCAAAAAACAATCATTACAAGAACTCGCAAGCGCGCTTGGCCTGACCATTGCGCAAGTCACCCCGCAAGTCGCCACGCAGGTTGAAAAGGTGCTGGGTGCGACCGCCAATGAGGCCAGATCGCGGGAGGAACTCCAGACGGCGACGGGAATGATTGACCGCGAGCATTTTCGGAAAGCCTATATTGAACCGCTGGTGACGGCAGGGTGGTTGGAACGCACCATCCCGGACAAACCCACCAGCCGCCTTCAGAAATACCGGCTCACAGCAAAAGGCCGCGATTGGCTCGTCGGCGCAATGAAAGGAGGGGCGAAATGATTGTTGGCTTCGAGCCTTAATCCATTCACCCCAAATCAACCCATGCACAGGATCGCCGACCCTCAATATCATAAATCTGAAGTCAGCAACGGACACCAAAACGGACACCAAACGGATTAAAAAAGATACGTTCGGATTAAACCGTTTTTGCTTGAATAGCCAATAAAATCAGGCATATTAGTGGTGCAACGGCGGGAAAATATGGCCGATTCCGACCCTCGCCTCCATGCTTTAGCTGTTTAATTACAGCTACTTGCGAAGGCGTTAGGGTCAAAGTTTCACCGGATTCTTCACCTGTTTGGCTGTTCGTTGAGAAATCTCTCATCGCTCATTCATCGCTCGTCCACTGCTCGCTTACGCGAGGGACGCCAGATCTGACACACTCATAACCATGAGTGAAGCCATGAAACAAGTATACGGTCAGCCAGCCGCAGCGGGTTGCCGCTCAAGTCATGGAACTGCTAAATGCGCGGCCCATCGTTGCTCGTCGTCATTATATTCAAACTGGTAATCTTCGGCATTTTGATGTTCTGTATTGCAGTCTTTTGGATCTGGAGAAGACCGTGGCCCAGCCGCCGGAAAAAGCCGATGGCCGTATCGTCATTCCGCTTTGCGAGTCACAGGAAGAAGTTCAGCTTGCTGACGCCATCGCTGCCTCGACCAAACGGAAGGACACCGTTATTGGGATCACCGATCCGCTGGCTTCGCTCGCGGGTTTGCTGCTGGAAGTTCAGCGCTGGACCTGGGTTGAAAAAAACACCTTGGAATTGAAGGATGATCGTTACGCTGCGGAAGAAGTGGCTCGTCAGCTTTCCTCTGCGAAACAGACCCTTGAAAAACGTATCCAGCACTATGTCAGCCTCAATCAGTCGGCTGCTTCCGACGGTATGCCCATCAAGTGGTTTTATCAGGGCCGCCGCAAAAACATCCGCTCGGGTATTGAGTTTATTTCGTATTTGTCGGAATTGTGCGACGAACTGTTTGACCAGGCCCCCAAGATTCAGAACGAATTGGTGAATCGGCGCAATTTGAGTTCGGCGGCTGCTTCCGCGAGAATGCGGGTGATTGAACGGATGTTCAGCAGTGGTGATAAGGAATTTTTGGGGATGGACCCGGCCAAGAAACCGCCGGAGATGTCCATTTACCTATCATTGCTTCAACAGGCACAACTTCATGTTGCTGCCGGTAAAGGTTGGAAGCTCCAAGAACCCGACAAAGAGAATGACCCTTGCCGGCTCCACCCGGTGCTGTCCAAGTTCCGGGAGATCCTAGAATCCAAAACGGAACAAAGAGTTCCAGTTCCGACCATTTTTGCGGAACTGCGTCAGGCCCCTTACGGCGTTCGCGATGGCGTGCTGCCAATTTTACTCGTCTTGATGCTTCTGGAACATCAGCACGAGATTGCCCTTTATGAAAACGGAACATTTGTCAGCACGGTCGCCAGCGAGGAAATTCTCCGCCTGACCAAAGCGCCGGAAATTTTCGAACTGCAGCTTTGCCGGGTTCAAGGCATCCGTCGGGAATTGTTTGATAAGATTTCGGAAATGTTGGGCGTTGGTCACGGCCCCAAACGGGCGGATACGCGCTGGATGGATTGCCCCAGCGCGTGACAAAAAATGGCTGCATCGCCTCCCAAACTTCGGGCAGCAACGGCGTGGTCGAATTGTAATCCAGGTAAATCACGGTATCAGGTCGCGGATTTAATTTTCATCCGGTTCAGGTTCATATTCAAGCCATGACGTTCAATCAATTCGCGAAATCCTTTCACCGTCGGCCCGAACCCAACTTGCTCCGCGATGCCCAGCTTCCGTAATTTTACGCTGAAAGCCTCCATTTCCGCCCGACGCGGATGATTTGCACCCACAAATCGTTCCTTAAAATAAAGCAGTTGCCCGTCCGCACTGTGATCGAACACCTGCACCCAGCGCGTCCGCAAATTGACCTTTATCCGATTTCGCAGTTCCGGCAGTGGTTTGCCCTCAAAATCGTCGTAGCCCAGGAACGTCACTTTGCCCGAAGCCTTGTGCAGCTTGATGACATCCGTTTGCGACACGTCACCAAATAATGCCGTCGCGCAACCGACATACGCCCGCAGCACCGGCGGCAATTCATCCAGCACGCTCCGGTGGATATAAAGCGCCTGCTCATCCTGCCAGCCCACTTTCAAATTCTCGCACGCCAGCTCGATTTCGCCCGGATCGCCCGCCGCGTATAGCAATTCCATGCCCTTCTGCAATGCCACCGTGTAATTCCCGAAAAACTCGCGGATGTCGAACCGCAGGCTTTGCGACAGATGCCCAAACGGCACCCGCTTCCGCAGGTTGGCGAGCGCTACATAGACCAATAAATCGCGCTTCCGGTTTACCCGCAGCGAAATTGTGGGGGCGAGTGCAAGACGCTCGGAATTGCAACGTCTGAACTGAAGTTTTTATGAACCCGCAATTGCGCCAACTCATTGACCGTTCGCAGTTTCACCAGGGGGCTTTGCGCGAGGTGATGGCCCTGCTGCCGGACGACGACGCGGAATTGGACCGGTTGATCGGGGAGGCGGCCAAGGCGGGCCGGCAGAAAGATTTCCTATTTCTCGTGATGCCGGCACTGGAAGCCGGGCGCAAGGTGGGCGCACACCATCTGAGGCACGGGGCGATCATGCTGCTGGATTGGGCCACGCTGGGATGCGTGGCGTGGCACATGGACGGGAACGTGCCGGAACATCTGTTGGAGGCTTTCCAGCATTCCG
>Ga0302194_10001590_pt1 | contig 14456 bp, 11 predicted proteins | sample II_Bog_N1_1_FD_200227 | JGI IMG/M metagenome (GOLD analysis project Ga0302194, IMG submission 200227) | Peat permafrost microbial communities from Stordalen Mire near Abisko, Sweden - II_Bog_N1_1 | ecosystem: Environmental > Terrestrial > Soil > Wetlands > Peat | place: Sweden: Abisko...
AGGGCGAAGGAAAGGGTCTTGCCGCTACCTGTCTCCGCAACGCCGACCACTGATCGTCCACTCAGGAGCACCGGGATCGCCCGCTCCTGAATCTCCGTGGGACGGGTCAGCTCCTTCTCGATCAGGGTTTCCTGAAGCGTGGGGAGCAGGTTAAAATTGGCGAACGTGGTCATGGTTGAAGATACCTTAGCGTTTCTGAGCCACAGGATACCAGAGAGCATTACGCGGTTCTCTACTATCTCTTGATTTCATTTAAGGACAATTGATTGGCCCGGTTAAAACGACAGAGAGCAAAATAGGCCTTTGTAAGCCCAATGGGACCCCGTTCCATAAAATGACGCAAATTCGGTGATGTAATTCTTGGTCAGTGGAAGACCTCTTCCTTATGCTTGGGGTATAAAGATGAAATCGTCCCCCCATTCACCGCTTCGTATCGGACTCTTCGGTGTCGGCCTCGACACCTATTGGTCTCAGTTTGACGGATTGAAGGAGCGCCTGCTGGGATATCAATCCCGCATTCATGAACGGCTGGCGCTGGAGGCCGAAGTCACCGATGTCGGATTGATCGACCATCCCTCCCTAGCGGCGAAGGCCGCTTCAATTTTTAATCGATCTGAAGTCGATCTGATTTTTCTTTATGTTTCCACCTACGCGCTTTCCTCCACGGTGCTTCCCGTCGTGCAAAAGTCGCGTGTCCCCGTCGTCGTCCTGAATCTCCAGCCGGTAGCGTCACTCGACTATGCCGCCTTCAACCAGCTGGGTGATCGTGGTGCCATGACCGGCATCTGGCTCGAACACTGCCAAAGCTGCTCGGTTCCAGAGATTGCATCCGTGTTTCACCGCGCAGGCATTCCCTTTCATGTGGTCACCGGTTACCTTGATGACGAAGCTGCTTGGGCTGAGATCACAGGATGGATTGATGCAGCCCGTGCAGCCTCGACCCTCCGGCAGAACCGGGTTGGTGTTCTCGGCCACTATTACAACGGCATGTTGGATGTCTACAGTGATCTAACGCAGCAATCCGCTGTCTTTGGCTCTCATTTCGAGCTGTTGGAAATGGATGCGTTCGCGGCACTCCGAGCCGCCGTCAGCGAGGATGAAATCCAAACAAAACTCGGCGAATTTCAATCCTCCTTTGCTGTCTCCCCTCACTGCGAAGAAGCAGAGCTGCGGCGGGCGGCCAGCACTTCGTGTGCCTTGGATGCCTTGGTCGCCAACCATCACCTGGGTTCCCTAGCCTATTATTACGAAGGAGAGGAGGGCACAATGCATCGCGATCTGGCCACCTCGGTCATTGCTGGAAACACCTTGCTCACCGGCAGGAACATCCCTGTTGCGGGCGAATGTGAGATAAAAAATGTCCAGGCGATGAAGATTTTGGATTCGCTCGGCGTCGGCGGCTCCTTCTCCGAGTTTTACCTCACGGATTTTAAGGAGGAGGTAATTTTTCTTGGTCACGATGGGCCCGCCCATCCTGCCATCTCGGAGGGACGCGTCGGTCTCGTTCCCCTCCCGATCTACCATGGCAAGCCCGGCAAGGGCCTCTCCATTCAGATGACGGTTGCCCACGGCCCGGTCACGCTGCTCTCCGTTGTCCAGCATCAGAACGGGAAGCTTTCCTTGCTCGTCGCGGAAGGGGAATCGGTTCCCGGCCCCATCCTCCAGATTGGCAATACCAACAGTCGCTATCGTTTCTCCATCGGCGTCAAAGCCTTCATGAATCGTTGGTCCAGCGCAGGCCCATCGCACCACTGTGCGATCGGAGTCGGCCATGTCGCCGACACGCTGGACAAGCTGGGGAAGTTGCTGGGCATTGAAGTGCACCGGATTTGCTGATCCCCAGGGCAAACCAAGCGAACCTGCTTCCACCCCTTCTGTTTGACCTGCCTCTATTCTGCAGGGAGTACCTTCGTTTACTTTGAAGAAACGCGGAACAAGGCTCCACCATGAGCGGGGAGTGTCTCGGAAAACTTCTCGTTGAGGTCTCCCAGATCCTTGTGATTCCACAGGTCGCGGAGTGTCGCCGGTCCGGTCCATCCCAGGTCTTTCGCGCTGAAGGCGACTTCCAACGGTTGATCATTCCTGTTGAAGAGACCGACCGCCTTGGAGCCGTCGGCAAGATCCTTCACCCAGATTTCGGCACCGAGGTGCTGAAGGCGCTTCGCTTGCGCTCCCAGCTTGTCCTGGTTCACCGCCAGCACCTCGTCGTTGGTGATGAGCGCCAGGGTCACAGGATCGGTGTCCGGCAAGGCGTTGCCGAGGATGAGCGGCGATGGGGCGACGGCCCAGAGTGACATCAGCGTCTTCTGCTCATCAGGGGTAAAGCGTGTCTGGCGTTCCTTTCCGGCGATCGTGCAGTAGATACCCAAGTGCCCGAACGGAATCATGTCCGCATCGGGAAAGTGCCCCGGGCCACCGAATCCCTGCTGTTGCCCGAGCAGATCAAACGCCCGGTAGAGGTCGGGCCAGCGATCCCAGAAATCCCCGGAGGCACGCCACATGTTGGCATTGTGCGACACATGAGCACCAAAAGCAGGACTTGTGGGACCGGGAGAGGTGCTAAAGACGATCGGGCGTCCGCACTTGTCGATGGCTTTTCGGATCATCTCGACTTCGTGGGCGCTGTAAGGGGCAGTAAGGTCGTCAACCTTCACGAAATCCAGACCCCAGGAGGCCCAGAGGCGGGCCACGGAATCGTACCAGTCCTGACCGGCCTGATTATCACGCACGCCGAACATATCTGGACACCAGGAACAGTGGTTCTTGGGGTCGCCCGCATCGGCGGCAGTGAACTTGCTTCCTTCGATCGGGGTAGCGGCGTTCACCGCTTGTCTCGGGATTCCGCGCATCATATGGAAGCCGAACTTCAGCCCCATGGCGTGGATCTTGTCCGCCAGCGGCTTAAATCCGGCACCGTCCGCAGCGGAGGGAAATCTGTTGGGAGCGGGCAGCAACCGGCCATTCGTATCTGCAAACAGGTGCGCGCCCACGCTCTTCTTGTTGAAGTCACGGTCGTCACTGGGGGAGGTGGCGTCATACCAGCGCGCGTCGATCACAACATACTTCCATCCGTGTGACAGCAGGTTCTCCTTCATGAAGGAGGCGTTTTTTAGGAAATCCTCCTCGTTGATGCTAGTGCCGTAGGCGTCATAGCTGTTCCATCCCATGACGGGCACGGGGGCAAACTCCCAAAACTTGGGATCGGTTTCAGCACTCGCCACCCTGGCGGTGAACAACGGCGTCAGGGCAACAAGGGCAAGGAGGGGGAAACGGCAAGTCGTCATCATGGGATGCTTGCCAAGATACTCAGACCGATAAAGCAAAATACCAATCACAGGAAGAAAGGGTACTATAGCGGCGAAGGAGTTTTGGTATGTAGCGAGGAGGAAGAGCGATGGCTACCTTGAGGTAACCAGAGCGATAACGACACTGCTACATGCCAAAAGAACCAGCCAGATAGTGTCATTTCTGGGTAGTGGGTCAGTTTGAATTTTTAGGGGGAAAAAAGTTCTAGCCCCGTTTCTTAGAGTGTGCCAGCCTTGGGTATGCCTATCCGCTCAAGCAAGAAAAAGGATTTCACCGAAAACGCCTTCTCCATCGTTCAGAAGGTCACAGGGCAGGCCGAAGCTGCCCCTGTGGAGAAATCGGTGAAAAACCCTGCTGCCGTTGCGTTGGGACGGCTTGGGGGTCTGAAGGGAGGAAGGGCTAGAGCCGAGAAACTTTCCAAGAAAAAACTTTCAGAGATCGGAAAGAAAGCCGCTCAACAACGATGGGCTAAACCAGCGTAGAAGCTGATTCTTCATCAGTGGTAGCGTTCTCGATAATAGACCGGTATCCTTGAAGTTCGGTTCCCATCACTTCATCTACCGCACCAATCCAATAGGCATCGGCTGGACTTAATCTATTCTCTCCCTCTTGTAGTTGCTGGCATAGCCGTAGGGTAAAATACCAAAAAGGTCTAATTCTGGAAAAAACCGTATCCGAAAGCCATGTTAGCTTTTCTTTTTCATCCTTTTGGGAATATTCATTAAATTCATCCTGTGATAAAAAAGGCATGCCAAAATGTTTAATTATCCAATCTAATGATTGTTGGTGATCGCCAAGTTGATAATCTCTTAGAAGAAGATAATCTTGAACTAATTGCGAGCACCCATATTCATCCAACCGCCAATTTTTTTCTGACAACTGTGTAATTTCATGATCTAAAATTGCTTTAAATACTGCTCCATCTTGCTCTAAAAAACTTTGTTCTTTAGAAAAGGTAACATTGGATAAAATGTTTTCAGTTAATTGTAGAGCAACTTTTGTTTTGTTATAAGCCTCAGTAACGACTTGCGACGCCGAAAGATTAACTCTCTCCAAAATACATTCAACAAAACAATCTAAATCAGATTTCTGAGTGTTAGGTTGTTTGCGTTTTTCTTCAAATTCATTACACAGAAGTGAATAACGATGAACCAGCTTTCGTATCACACGATTTGCCAACCTAAAGGCAATCTGGCGGTTTTTATGAGCCAGCGTTGCGGCACATTCTGCTGCGCTTTCTGTGGTAATCTCTAATTCCCTAAATCTAGCGCCATGAAAGTATATTTCTGAGGATTCATGGGCTATTGAATAATCTCCTAATGCTAGAAGAGTTGCTGCGGCACTAGCTGCATCACCAGTTGCAACGGTAATAATTCGATGCGTGTGCCCTTCTATGTCTGCATCCCATAGACAGCTTACTAAAATTTCGAGCGATCTTATAACGCCGCCTGGGCTGTTAATGTAGACAGTGATCGGCGTTGACCCTTCAAATCTAAAATTTGTTATAGATGGAACGATTTTGGCAAGCAGATCGTCATCACATGAGCCAAAGACATGAACGGCTCTAGTTGGATTAGGGCGAAAATCAAAATCCCGTTTCGACATCTAAAACAAAATATTTAATGCCCCTCAGTCTGTATGCAGCATACAGACTGAGGTTTTGAATATGGGGACTTGTGCTGAATTTCAAAAGATTGTTTCTGCTCTTTAAAAAATTCAGCAATTGTTCCGCCTCGGCGATAAATATTTTCAACGCACAGCTTCAACCGCTCATCTGCGTCGCCGCTAGAATACACATTTGGAAGTTCTTGTTGCACGTTACAAAATATACCGCATGTCAACTTGCGATCAACTCGAATTAATGAATGCGAATATATTAATACAAAACAATCTGATTGACAATACATGAGCGGTCATGCATAAAAGTCAATATGAACAAGCTGGACACCGAAAAACGCTCGCAGATTCTCTCTTGCCTCGTCGAAGGAAATTCAATTCGTGCCACTTGCCGAATGACAGGAGCCGCTAAGAATACGGTTGTAAAACTCCTTGTGGATGCAGGACGCGCTTGCTCCGATTATCAGGACAAGGCTTTTCGCAATCTCAAATGCCAACGCATCCAATGCGATGAGATTTGGTCTTTTGTTGGCAGCAAAGAGAAGAACACATCTGCACGGAAGAAGGTGGAGGGAAACGGTGATGTGTGGACTTGGACGGCTCTTGATCCTGATTCAAAGCTTGTTCCTTGCTGGTTTGTAGGAAGCCGTGACGCTGGATCTGCATACCATTTTATGCACGATCTGGCAGACCGCCTTTCTAATCGCGTTCAACTCACCACAGACGGACACAAGCCCTATCTATCAGCCGTCGAGGATGCGTTTGGCACTGGGATTGATTATGCCATGCTGGTGAAAATCTACGGTGCAGAGCGTCAAGGAGAAGCCCGTTACAGCCCAGCCGTCTGCATGGGAGCAAGGAAGGCTGTCATCAGCGGAAAGCCCGAAGTGAAGCATATTTCAACAAGCCTCACCGAGCGGAACAATCTCACCATGAGAATGTCCATGCGCCGTTTTACACGACTGACCAACGCCTTTTCAAAAAAGCTAGAAAATCACGAACACGCGATTGCTCTTCATTTTATGCACTACAACTTTTGCCGTATCCATCAGACGCTACGGATTACGCCTGCAATGGCGGCAGGAGTGTCGGAAAAAGTTTGGGAACTTTCCGACATTGTAAATTTGATGCCGGAATGACTTGGAAAAGTTGTGGTGCAATATAAAAAAAGCCGTATTATATGTGTGCTTATGGAAACCACCCCGAATCCACTGAAGGCAATAACGGAAAAACTGAGGGAAGTGCGCTTGAATCAGCCGAAGGTCACGTTACGGCAAGCACAGGAACAGACTGTCCGTGTGATGTATGCTGCAAGTCGTTCACAACAGCGTTCTCGGCAATACTTGGTTGGGCGGAAGATAATGGGTTAATCCGACAGATTTCAGATTACGATTTTTTTGGCCGCCCTCCAGACGGAGCCGGTGATGAACACGAGGCTTGGTTTGAGGAAAATTCAAGCCGTTGGTTTAAAGCAACCTACGATAATGAATTTGGCCTAGCTTGGGGTAGATTGGGAACGGCCACGGCCAAAGAATATCTTACCCGATGGGTACTTCAGAATCAGTTTTTTGGAGATGACATCCATTTGGTCGCTCTTGTGAATAGCAACAGCAAAATGCGTGTACTGATCTCGCAGCCACATATCGAAGGTGATCCAGCATCACCCTCTGATATTGAAAACTGGTTTATTTCAATTGGTTTTTCAAAAATAGATTTTTCTGGAAGCGTGGCTTGGTACTTAGAAGAGGAGAATCTTCTGGTGGCTGATGCTCATGAAGGAAATGTTCTCAGATCCCCGAGCGGCGATCTCATTCCAATTGACCTAAATATAGTTAAACCAGCAGGCCATTTACTTGAGGCCATCGTGGACTATTTAAAGAAAAATTCAAACTGACCCACTACCCATTTCTGATGGTGATTGGTATAGCTTTCGAGCATTGTGGCAACGTGGAGAACAGCGCGTCCACGAAAGAGGGTCGCCTCATACAAATGACACCTTTTCTTGATTTTACTCTGACGGGAGATCATGCGATGACGATCATCCTACAACAGCAACCCACATCTCCTCGTCGATTTGTTCTCTGGGATGCGGTACCGTTGACCGCCGTAAGGGGAGCGAGTATAGAGACAGCCATGCTTGGCACTGACTTTATTCTTGATGCGTTGGCCACGGAGGAAATCGACCATCTTTTTATGGTGCCCGGCGGTTTGGTTGATCCGTTTCTGCCGGCGCTGGGGAGGCAATCTTTCGTCCGCCCGATTGTGGCTGCCCAGGAGGGAGGGGCTGCCTACATGGCTGATGGCTATGCTCGGGCGAGCGGCAAATTCGGCGCGGCGCTTTGCATCGGCGGCCCTGGCCTTGGTAACACGGTCACCCCCATCGCGGCGGCTGCCACCGACGGTTCTCCTGTCCTGCTCTTGAGCGGGGAAGTCTCCACATCCACCGAGGGGATGGGGCTCTTTCAGGATGCCAGCAGCCAGACGCTGGATGATGTGGAGGTAATGAAGCCTCTGACGCGCTACTCCAGTTCGGTCGATAATCCCCGTAATCTGGGCCATCTCTTCCGCCATGCACTTCTGGAGATGAAGCAGCAGCCCCAGCGTCCCGTCCACCTCTCGCTGCCCCGCGACACTCAGGTCGCCGCTCTCGATGCCACGCACCACAAGATTGATTCCTCCATCGTGCATCCTTCCCTGCTCTCTCTGTCAGCAGCGGAAGCTTCGCTCCCGCACCTGACCGGCGAGGCGACGGGAACTCCACCCGTTAAAATTGTCCTGCTGGTCGGAGCGGGGGTGGAGCACGCCGAGGGGGCCAGCCTCCTGCGTAGCTTTGCGGAAGCTTGGGATCTCCCCGTGGCAACGACGCTGCGCGCCAAGGGACTCTTTCCGGAAGATCATCCGCTCTCCCTCGGGGTTTTCGGCTACGCCGGGACGCACCATGCCCGGATGGCACTGACCGATCAGCCACCGGATCTGCTGATCATCCTCGGTTCCGGTCTCAATGAGCGGGATACCATGCATTGGTCGCTGGACATCAAGCCCGCCAACACTCTGATTGTGAATCTCTCCGCCACGGTCATCGGGGAGCACACTTCCGGCTTCGGGATTGTCTCTGATTGCGCCGCCTATCTCAAGTGGCTGAGGGGTCAGACTTCCCGTCTGGCCCCCGCTCTGGAAGCAACCCGGTCCGCCCGCAAGCAATGGCTCGCTGGCATTCTTTCCACACCGCGCTTGCAGAACCCGGAAGAGGCCGCGAGCGATGCGGTGCCGATTCATCCCGCGCGGGTCATCAGCGATCTTCGAAGCGTTTTTCCCCGCGATGGCATCCTGCTCGTTGATTCGGGAGCGCACCGCGCCTTTGCCGGACACTATTGGAACAGCTATGAACCGCGCACCTACATCTCGGCCACCAATCTCGGCCCGATGGGCTGGGCGATACCGGCGGCGGTCGGAGTGCAATGCGCGGCCCCTCAACGCAGGGTCGCCGTCATCACCGGGGATGGCTGCATGCACATGCACGGCATCGAAGTGGCCACTGCCGCCCGATACAAGCTCCCGATCATCTTCGTGGTCATCAATAATTCGGCCCTCGGCAATGTCTGGCTTAGGGCGCACACTGAGGGTCCCGTGCCCGACGAACTGACCACGTTGCCCGACATCGACTGGGCTGCCTTTGGAGTGAGCCTCGGTTGCCGAGGAGAGACAGTGCGCCATCCGGAGGAACTGGCGGGAGCTTTTACACGAGCCCTCGCACAGACAGGCCCCACGGTGATCGATGTGAAAGCCGACAAGCATTGCAAGACGCCTGTGTCCGACTTTTCAGCCGCCTGCGCCGCGTGGTCGTATCACGAGTAACAGGTTTCTCTCAAAATGGCCAATCTCCCCTTCGATCCCGATCAGCTCACCGCTGCGGATCGTGCACTCTACGAGAGCATGGTGACCAGGCGTAAGGAACACGGGGCCCCCTTCGACGGGCCGTATGCGGCACTGATGAATCACCCACAGCTCTGCAAGCGGATCGAGGAACTCGGGTTTTACCTCAAGTTCGAAGGTCACCTGCCGCGCAATGTCTACCAGTTCGTGGTTCTCTCCGTGGCGTGTCAGACAGGTGCGGCCTTCGAATGGGCCGACCATGTCGAGCATGCGCGGGCGGCGGGAGTTCCCGAGCCAGTGATCGAAACCCTGCATACCCAGGGTGTGCTGAAGGGCTCCTTCCCGGCTCCCTATACGCTGGCTGCGCAGATCCTGGCCGTGACACTGCCTTGGAAAAACATACCCGAAGAGGTTCAGGCTGCTGCGATCTCAGCGTACGGCATGGAGGGCTTCATTGAGCTGGTGGTACTCTCCGGATTCTACCAGATGTTTTCAACGATCAACGAGGGCTTCGACGTGAAGCCGAAAGCGGCTGGTTCAGGGACTCGGTAAAAAGCCGCGGATGGGGAGGGATTCGAACCCTCGTTACCGATAAAGGTAAACACGCTTTCCAAGCGTGCGCGATCGACCACTCTGCCACCCATCCTGAATGCTTGAACCGTGCAGCGTAGAGGCGAATGTGACCGGAGGCAAGCCATCGGACGATTTTTTTCACTCCAAAGCCACTTCGCACGCCTTCTTCCTTGCCCAGAGTCGGCCCTGTGTCCATAAAAGACATCTCTTTTCCAACACAGGGGATCCTATTATTATCCAACGATGAGCGCTTCCGCCACTTCTGCCGAACCCAAGACCGAGAACGCTGCCCCGGCCATCCCGATGATCAATATTCAGGTTGACGGGGAGTGGAAGCAGTTTCCCAAGGGGACGCGACTGATCGAGGCCTGCATGCAGAGCGGCAGCTTCGTCCCGCACTACTGTTACCATCCTGCTCTCAGCTCACCCGGCAACTGCCGCATGTGCCTCATCGAGATGGGCACGCCCAAGATGGGCCCGGATCGCAAGCCCGAGATCGGCCCTGATGGGTTTCCTGTCATCGCCTGGAGCCCACGCCCCGCGATCTCCTGCGCGCTCGATATTTCCGAAGGCATGGGTGTGCGCACCAAGTCGCCGCTGGTTGAAGAATGCCGCAAGGGGGTCATGGAGTTCCTCCTGATCAATCACCCGCTCGACTGTCCGATCTGCGACAAGGCCGGCGAGTGCCGTTTGCAGGAGTTCTCCGTGGAGTACGGCAACGATGCCTCCCGCTTCGAGGATAACAAGGTCAAGAAACCGAAGCAGGTCGATATCGGCGAGCGGATCGTTCTCGATGACGAGCGCTGCATTCTCTGCTCCCGATGCATCCGCTTCATGAAAGAGGTTGCTAACGATGATGTCCTCGGCTTCGTCGATCGCGGCAGTCACACCACGCTGACCGTTCACCCCGGCAAGCGCCTCGACAGCAACTACTCCCTGAATACGGTCGATATCTGTCCGGTCGGCGCACTGACTTCCAAGGATTTCCGTTTCAAGATGCGCGTCTGGTTCCTCAAGGAGACCAAGACCATCGATACCAGCTGCGGCACTGGCAGCAATATCATCATCAGCAGCCGCGAGAACCAGATCCACCGGATCAATCCGCGTGAGAACATGGCGGTGAATACCTACTGGATGCCTGACTCGCACAGGCTGAATTATACCTACCTCCATCGCGAGGATCGTTTGAAGGCTCCCGTTGTGAAAGGTGCTTCCCTCCGCTGGAAGGAAGCCATTGCCGCAACCGCCGAGGCTCTCAAGGCCCATGCCGGCTCCGCTACCGCCATCATTGCCTCGGGCCGCCAGACCAACGAGGAACTCTTTCTGACCCGCCGTCTTGCCAAAACGCTCGGCACCGACCTCATCGACATTCGTCCCCGCCCACAGCAGGGTGACGGTTTCCTTGTTTCCGACGACGGGAATCCGAACACACGTGGTGCCCAGCTCCTCGGTGTCGCCCCGGCCACTCCAGGATCCAAGCTTTCCGAAATCGCCGCAGGTATTGCCTCTGGTCGCATCACGTCGCTCGTGGTCATCGGGGAAAACCCTCTCCATGCCGGACTCACCGAGGCCGATCTGGGCAAGCTTGCTTCACTCGTTGTGATCGACATCCTGCCCAACAGTGCCACCAAGTTTGCGAGCAGTATTCTGCCCGGAAGCGCCGCCGCCGAGAAGCGCGGTTCGATGGTCAACATCACCGGTCGTGTCCAGCGTCTCAACCGTGCGGTCAAGGCACCCGGCGAAGCCCGCGATGATTGGGAAATCCTGAGTGACCTGTTGAAAGCTCTCGGCTCGGAAAACGCTTCCTCCATCGAGGATCTGTTCAAGCAGATGGCTGCCGCGACACCCGCCCTTGCCGGACTGAATCTGGGCAAGATCGGCGACCTCGGCGTCGATCTGAAATTCTAGGGAATTGCTTGAACCCGGTTCAGGCTCTCCGCAACCTTGATCCGGGTCGCGCCATTCGCATGGCGGTGGGGGCATGGTTTCTCTTTGCACTGATCGTCGGCATTGTCGTCGCCGTTCAACCCGACAAGCACACCGTCACACCGGAATACCGTCAGGCCTCAGAGAAATGGTGGGCTGGTACCCAAAGCCTCTACACTACGGATCAGGGCGGCTATCTCTACCTGCCTCAGGCTGCCATTCTCTACACGCCCTATCAATTGCTCCCCAAGCGGGTCGGCGAGCCGCTCTGGCGTCTCACCGGACTTGGACTTCTGGCTCTGGGACTCTGGCGGGTCAGCAAGCTGCTGGACCCCTCGCAGAAGGAACGCCTTTTTCTCGCCGCGACGCTCCTCGTCATTCCCTCGGCACTTTCGAGCGCCCGCAACGGACAGGTGAATCTCCCGCTGGCCGGACTCTTCCTCCTTTTTGTCGCAGACCTTGCCAGCTTTCGCTGGAACTCCGCCACCCTTTGGCTCCTGCTTGGCGTGTTGCTCAAACCGATCGCCCTGGCACCGGCACTCTTGGCAGCAGCCTGTTTTGCCCCACTCCGACTGCGTCTTATCGGCGGTTTCGTGATCTGTCTCGCAGCAGCCTACCTCCATCCAAGCAGCAGTTTCGTCACTGCTGAATACCATCATTTTTTCCAAAAATTCATCCTGGCGGGATCACCGCTCGTGAAAGATAACTTTAGTGATTTCTTCGGGATGCTTTGGCACTGGGGAATTCATCCCGCGCCCATGATCATCTCGGGCTGCCGTGCCCTGGCAGCCGGACTGACCCTCCTCTTCGCGCTGCTCGCCATGCGCAGCTTCTCGGGAAATCAGCTCCTGCAAGCCTTTGCCGTGATGCTCCTCGCCGTGCTCTACCTCATGCTTTTCAATCCCCGCACCGAGGAGAACTCCTATGTCATGCTGGCGGGCTTCACCGCGCTGCTGGCGGCGCGCGATTTCGTGAGCGGCATGACGCAGCGTGGCAAGTGGCTGGCCATCTTCTCCCTCCTGCTGGCCGTGGAAAATTACGGTTTCATTTATCATCTGACCAAGATTTGGTTCAAGCCGTTGATCTCTTCTCTCTTTTTAGTGATCCTTGTGCGTGAGAAGTTTTCCTTGGTGCAGTCCCCTTCAGATAATAATCACGATCTTCACCATCCATAATCCATGCTTAACCCATGAGTAGTCCGCTTGATCCTCTTCAGAAACTTGCCGAGTTCCTCCGTTTTCCCAGCATCTCCACCCAGCCGGAACATGCTCCCGATCTGATTGCCTGCGCCGAGTGGCTTCGCGAACTGCTTTCTTCCATCGGGCTTGAGGCCAGCGTTCACTCGACTCTCGGCTCTCCGGTGGTGCTGGCGTGCACTCCCCGTGATCCGGCCAAGCGGACGGTGCTGATCTACGGCCATTATGATGTGCAGCCGCCTGATCCCCTGGAGGGTTGGACCACGCCGCCTTTTGAACCCCGGATTGAAGAGGGTCGGATTTACGCACGCGGTTCCGCAGACAACAAAGGGCAGATCCTCGCCCATATCCTCGGCGTCGCCCAGACGCTCAGGGAAACGGGGGAACTCCCCGTCAATCTGATCTTTTTGATCGAGGGTGAGGAGGAAATCGGGAGTCCCCACCTGGAGGAATTCCTGCGCGAACATCGGGACGAACTCACCTGTGATCTTGCAGCCATCTCCGACACAGCCATGGCACCCGGCAATCGGCCCGCCCTGACCTATGCCTTACGGGGCATTGCTGCGATGGAACTCATCGTCTACGGCCCCGCCCGTGATCTGCATAGTGGGCTCTTTGGTGGTGCTGTTGCCAATCCCGCCACCGTTGTCGGGCGTCTGATCGCCTCGCTTCATGACGCAGAAGGCCGCATCCTCATCCCCGGATTCTACGATGCCGTCCGCCCGCTTGAGGGCTGGGAGCGCGAAGCGGCGGTAGCCCTTGAGGAAGCTGCCGGCGGGGATGAGGCGATCAAGGAACTGGCTGGTGTCACGGAACTGGTCGGAGAGAAAGGTTTCACCACCATTGAGCGGATTGGGGCGCGCCCCACCGCCGAAGTGAACGGAATAGGCGGCGGCTATCAGGGGGCAGGCACCAAAACCGTCTTGCCAAAGGAAGCCTTTGCCAAACTGACCTTCCGTCTTGTCGCCGATCAGGACCCGGCCGTCATCCTGAATGCCGCCGAGGAATATCTCCGTAGCCAGACTCCGCCCGGGGTGCTGCTGGAAATCATCAGCGGCCACGCCGGAGCCGCTTATCAGTCCGATCCAACTTCTCCGGATGGTTTCGCAGCGCGCAAGGCGCTCGCCGGAGCCTTCGGAGCGGAACCTCTATTGCTGCGTGATGGGGGGAGCATCCCGATTCTGGCCACGCTCAAGGAGATCCTCGGCGTTGATTCCTACCTGTTAGGCCTTGCTAATCCCGACTCCCGAATTCACTCCCCTGATGAAAACATGCTCGTGGAAAACTTTCTCGGCGGGATCAGGATGAACCGGATTCTCCTGGAAGAGTTGGCTAAAGATTCCTGATTTTTCCCTCTTGGCCCGTTTTTCGCTCTACGAATACTTGCCCCAACTACCCTGCATCCTTTTTAATTCACTCACATGTCCGCTGATCCCACCGCTCTCTACTCCCGCAAGAATCCCTTTCCGGCCAAACTCGGCACGAATCGCAAACTGACCGGTCCCGGATCGGCCAAGGATACCCGCCATTTCGAGGTCGATATCAGTGGCTCCGGCCTTGCCTACGAAGTGGGGGATTCGCTCGGCGTTTTCCCGACAAACAATCCGATTCTCGTTGCTGAACTGCTCGCAGTGCTCGGTCTCACCGGTGAGGAACCAGTCGTCGATACGAATGGCCAGCCTGTCACGCTGCGTGAAGCCCTCAGCCGTTTCTATGTCATCACCGAGATGGACAAGAAGCTTCTCTCCGCCATCGCGGAGAAGGATCCTTCCGCCTCGAAGTTCATCGCCATGGTGACTCCCGAAGGCAAGGCCGATCTCGACGCCTATTTCTATGGACGCGAGGTCATCGATGCCCTGCTTGAATTTCCCGCCGCGAAGTTCACCGCCGAGGAATTCGTGAAAGTGCTCCGCAAGTTGCAGCCACGCCTCTACTCCATCGCCTCCTCACCGAAGGCTCATCCCT
>Ga0302194_10001604_pt1 | contig 14408 bp, 12 predicted proteins | sample II_Bog_N1_1_FD_200227 | JGI IMG/M metagenome (GOLD analysis project Ga0302194, IMG submission 200227) | Peat permafrost microbial communities from Stordalen Mire near Abisko, Sweden - II_Bog_N1_1 | ecosystem: Environmental > Terrestrial > Soil > Wetlands > Peat | place: Sweden: Abisko...
ATTTTTCTTTTTAGGATCTACAACAGTTGGTATGTTTTTTTGCTTTGCAAATGCTATAATTTCTTTTATTAAATCAGGTGTTATCGCACCTTTATCATAATCTTCAAAAATAATCACATCTACTTTTTCAGTTACCAATAGTGCTTTTATTGTTTTGATTAAAGCACTATTGGTTTCTGAATTCAAATCTGTTTCAATTTCTTCATCCACACGTAACATTTGATGATTACCTGCAATTATGCGGGTTTTAACAGTAGTCATCCTTTTTTTATCTTTCAAAATACCTTTCGCAGATAACTTTTGTCCTTTTAATAAATCTAAAAATAATTTGCTGTTACCATCATCACCAATCACAGAACAAAGAATTGGCTTTGCTCCCATTGCCTGAATATTCAACGCAACGTTGGCAGCGCCGCCCAAACGATTTTCTTTTTTTGTAATAGAAACAATAGGAACAGGAGCTTCGGGCGAAATACGACTTACATTGCCCCATGTATATGCATCCATCATCACATCTCCAATAATCAAAACGTTTAAGTTGCTGAACGACTTAAAAATTTGTTTTATGGGTGTGCTGCCGTGTGGTTGCATTGTATGAATGTATGTTGGCTAGTCATTCTGAACTCGATTCCGAATGAACTACGCATAGTTTTAACTAATTAACTCAACTTCGCCAATGCTTCTTTCATACGTTTACAAGCTTCAACCAATTGACTTTCGGCAGCAGCGTATGATAAGCGGATGCAATTGTCATTACCAAATGCAGATCCTGCGACGGTCGCAATATTACCTTCTTCAAGCAAAAACATACTTAAATCGCTTGAATCTTTTATTTTATTACCGTTAAATGATTTTCCAAAATATGAAGAAACATCAGGAAATAAATAAAATGCACCTTCTGGAGTATTTGTTTTTACTCCCGGTATTTCTTTTAATAAGCCAATAACAATATCTCTTCTTTTTTTGAAGGTATCACGCATTTCGTAAGTTACTGATGGATCGGCTTTAACAGCAGCTAATGCCGCCATTTGCGAAATTGAAGATGCCCCCGAAGTAAACTGCCCCTGTAATTTATCACAAGCTTTTGCAATCCATAACGGAGCACCAATATAACCAATACGCCACCCTGTCATTGCAGCACCCTTTGATACACCGTTGATAGTAATTACCTGATTGTAGATGGCATCAAACTGTGCAATACTTTCGTGTTTTCCAACAAAATTAATGTGCTCATAAATTTCATCAGATATTACAAATACTTTGGGATGTTTTTCTATCACAGCCGCTAATCCTTTTAACTCTTCTTTGCTGTACATTGCTCCACTTGGGTTACAAGGCGAACTGAACATTATTAATTTGGTTTTAGGAGTAATTGCCTTTTCTAATTGTTCAGGTGTAATTTTGAAATTACTTTCTATACCGGCATTCACAATAACCGATTTGCCTTCTGCTAGCTTTACACACTCCAAATAACTTACCCAGTATGGAGCCGGAATAATCACCTCATCGCCGGGATTTACCAGACACAACACCACATTTATAATAGATTGTTTTGCGCCTGTAGAAACTACAATTTGGTCAGGAGCATAAGTTAGGTTATTATCTCTTTTAAATTTTTCCGAAATAGCTTTACACAGCTCTGCAATACCTGACACAGGTGTGTAACGGGTAATGTTCTCGTCTATGGATTTTTTAGCAGCATCCTTAATGAAATCAGGTGTATTGAAGTCGGGTTCACCCACACTTAAATTGATTATTTTTTTCCCTTGAGCTTGCAACTCGCGGCTTTTTTTAGACATTGCAATTGTTTGCGATTCTTCTAAATTATTGATTCTGTCGGATAATAATTGGTTGCTCATTTTAGTGATTAGTAAATAGTAATTAGTAATTAGTATTTTTTGACGTATTGTTTATTGTTTTGAGTGAATAGGTTATAGATTTTCCAATCTCGCAATTTGTAATCTGCAATTCATTACTTCACTCTTTCGGAGTAGCTGGCAGTACGTGTATCTACCTTTATTTTTTCGCCTTGGTTGATAAATAAAGGAACGTTAACCACAGCGCCTGTTTCAAGCGTAGCAGGTTTCAATGTATTGGTTGCTGTATCACCTTTTACACCCGGTTCGGTATAAGTAATTTCTAATTCAACAAATACAGGAGGTTCGGCCATAATTGGTTCGTCGCCTTCAAACGACACTTTTACTTCCATTCCTTCCTTCAAAAACTTAATACTGTCACCCAATAAAATAGAGGGTATGTATATTTGTTCGTAGGTTTCATTGTCCATCAGTACTATAAAATCACCTTCAGGGTAAATAAACTGCATCTGCTTGTATTCAACCCGCACCACCTCTACAGCTTCACCAGCTCTGAAACGGTTTTCCACAATTTTTCCGTTTTTTAAATTACGCATTCTAGCTTGATAAAATGCTCTTAAATTACCTGGTGTGCGGTGCATGTATTCTTCTATTCTACAAAGTTCCCCGTTAAAACGAATTACCGTCCCTACATTGATATCGCCTGAGTTTGCCATTTGCTATATAAGTTGTTTTTTTATTGAGGTGGCAAATATAGCATAAATTACTTTTTTAAAAAGAACATTTCATTAAAAAATCAATAGTTTTGCCGCATAATTAATACGTCATGAAGTACTGCAATGAATAAGCATTTACGTAAACAGGATATGTTTCTTTTATTAGGTTCAAGAATCACACTGAATAATGCAGAATTCAATGATTTTGACCAATTGATTAAAAGTATTGATGATTGGGCAGCTATTTTTAAAAAAGCTGTTACATTAAACGTTGCCTCCTTACTTTATAAAAACTGTATAAAATCAAAAAGTCGCGATTTAATACCTCCTAATGTTTTGGATGACCTGAAAAAAATGTACATCAAAACCCTGTTGCGAAACACAAAAATGAATGCCGCCTTTAAAGCACTCATGCAATTGCTTACTGATAATCAGATAGATTTTATTCCACTAAAAGGTGCATATTTAAACCTTAAAGTATATGAAGATATAGGACTGCGCTTAATGGGAGATATAGACCTGTTGATAAAACAAAGGAATATTGAAATAACAAAAGATTTAATGTTGAGAAATGGTTGGAAAATAAACATAAATTCATACAGAACCAAAGTGCATGAAGAAGTTGATAAGATTGTGTCCCACCACCCCTATATTTTGGAGAAAAATCAAATAATTGTAGAATTGCACTCAGGTATTCATCCTACCTATAAATCATACCAAGTAAACATTAGCGATTACTGGACACGAAGCCATGTAAGTACCTTACTGAATTTAAAAAGTTTCAGTTTAAATAAAACAGATACTCTTCAACATCTTTGTTTACATACATACAACGATTTATTAGGAAAAAAATACAGTCTCAAATTATTTGTAGATATAACCGAATTTTTAAAAAAATTTGAACAGGAAATAGATTGGAAATTAATCGAAATAACTTGTACAAAATATAACTGTGTGCAACAGGTGCAGCAAACATTAAAAATATGTAAACTCTATTTTAATGCTCCTGTAGATGCTGAATTTATGAATCATAAATTACAGCTATCTAATAAAAAGGCTGATTTAGAAAAATTGTTTTTAAATATTTTTAGCAAAAACGCTTACGCCGTTTTGTTTAATATTGTTTATGGACAATACGTTAAGTTATATATATACCGAGAAATAAAAGGATTAAAATCAACCATTATCTTTTTTAGAGGATATATTTTTCCGTCCGCAGAATTTGTATGTGAAAGATTCACAAAACAAAACAGACTCAAAACTCATTTCCGGTTGTATCGCTTTTTAAAATTTATTAACTAAAACTAAAATATCTTGCTTAAGAGATATAAAAAAATATTTCAAATTTTAAACAAAAGTGAACGAAGGTTTTTAAAACTTTTATTTGCAATGATGCTAGTAATGGGCTTTTTTGAAGCTGTAAGTGCAGCTTCGATTTTGCCCTTCATTTATGTTGTTTCAAATCCGATAATTATAGAAAGCAATAAACGTTTACACTCTGTATATACTTTTTTTAATTTTTCATCAACGGACAACTTCATCATATTTATTGGCGTTGTTGTATTTTTTCTGGTTGTTATTGGTTTTACGTTCAGGGCACTTACTAATTATTTAATTTCAAAGTTTTCCCACATGAGCAGTTACTCCATCAGCAAGCGACTGCTGAATACTTATCTCTCGCATCCATACAGTTGGTTTTTGAATCGTCATAGTGCAGGTATGGAAAAAACAATATTGACGGAAACCTATAAATTTTCTGTGTTGGTGATTGCTCCCGCAATTTATATAATCGCCAACATTACTGTTTCTGCTTTTTATATCACATTACTTGTGTTAATAAACCCTTTAATTGCATTATCGGCAGTTTTATTAATCGGAGGTTCTTATTTTATAATTTATAAAATATTCAGTAGAAAAAGGGCAGAAGCCGGTAAAGAAAGGAGTAGTGCACAGGAAGCAGCTTTTAAATTAGTAAAAGAAACACTGGCAGGGATTAAAGAAATTAAAATTTTTGGGATGGAAGAAATCCAGTTAGAACATTTTGAAAAACCTGCAAAAAAACTCTCTGAAAAACACGCTAATATTCAAATTATTTCTGAGCTACCGCAATTCATTTTCCAAGCTATTGCATTCGGTGGGATTATAGCATTGCTAATACTTTTAAAAATCATTAAACATCAGGAAATCACAACCATACTGCCACTTCTCGCTTTGTATGCATTTTCAGGATTCAGACTAATACCATCGTTTCAACGCATCTATAGCAGTTTAACCATTTTAAATTCTGCCGATTCTATTATAGAAGAAATTCATTCAGATTTAATGCTTAGTAACGAACAACAAAACACATCGAATGATAAAGGTAACAATGAGCTATTCCCGGAAAATCTGCACATGCGGCAACAATTGGAATTGAAACAAGTAAGTTTTAATTATCCATTGTCAACAACCCCCATTCTGCAATCCATCAATTTAACAATAAAAGCAAATACCCAAATAGGATTTATGGGTAGTACCGGCTCTGGTAAAACTACTATATTGGATATTATTTTGGGATTATTGGAACCCACAAGCGGGAGTGTACTTATTGACAAAAAAAAATTAACGAAAGAGAATGTGAAAGCATGGCAAAACACAATTGGATATGTACCTCAGCATGTATTTTTAATGGATGACAGCATTGCTGCAAACATTGCATTTGGAGAATCATCTAACAACGTTGATTATGAAAGAGTGAAAAAAGCTGCTCAGTTAACACAGTTAGATGACTTCGTTAATAGCTTAGAAAAGGGTTATGAAAGCACAATAGGTGAACGTGGAGTTCGCTTATCTGGCGGGCAACGCCAACGATTAGGGATTGCAAGAGCACTTTATCGTAATCCATCCATATTAATTTTGGATGAGGCTACCAACGCGCTAGATAAAGAAACGGAAGGTCTGATATTAGATGCAATAAAAAATTTGTCTTACGCGAAAACTATCATCATTGTATCACATCATGCGGACACATTGAAAAATTGTGATGAACTATTAATAGTTGAAAACGGAACATTTAAAACAGAATTAAATTGAACGCAGACACAAACCGAATAAAAAAGACACACTTTACAATTCTGTAAAGTGTGTCTTTTTTATTCGGTATTTCAATTATGCAAACAACGGAAACTCTTTCATCATCGCGTTTACTTCTTTTCTTACTTCTGTAATCACTTTTTCATTTTCGTGATTCATCAATACTTTGTCTATTAACTTTACAATCTTAGGAATGTGTTTTTCTTTTAGCCCTCTTGTTGTTATAGCAGCTGTTCCCAAACGAATACCTGAAGTAACAAATGGAGATTTATCATCAAATGGCACCATGTTTTTATTGCAAGTAATGTCAGCTTTCACCAAAGCTCCTTCTGCAATTTTACCGGTCAGGTTTTTTGAACGAAGGTCAATTAACATACAGTGATTATCAGTACCACCTGAAATTACTTTATATCCTTTGTCAACAAAACTTTGCGCCATCAGTTTTGCATTTTTCATTACCTGAATGCAATATTTCATATAGCTTTCGTCCAACGCTTCACCAAAAGCAACTGCTTTAGCCGCAATAACGTGTTCTAACGGTCCGCCTTGTGTTCCGGGGAATACGGCGGAATCTAATATTGCTGACATCATTTTTGTCTCTCCTTTGGGAGTTTTTTCGCCCCAGGGATTTGGAAAGTCTTTCCCAATCATAATCATTCCACCACGCGGACCGCGTAATGTTTTGTGAGTAGTTGTAGTCACAATATGGCAATAAGGTAACGGATCGTTCAACAACCCTCTGGCTATTAAACCTGATGGATGAGATATATCAGCTAATAATAAAGCACCAACGCTGTCAGCTATTTTGCGTAATTTTTTATAGTCCCAATCGCGAGAATAGGATGAAGCACCACAAATAATCAATTTCGGTTTTTCCCTTTTAGCAATCTCTCCTACTTTATCAAAATCTATTTTCCCTGTTTTTTCTTCTACACCATAAAATGTAGGTACATATAATTTTCCCGAAAAATTAACAGGAGAGCCATGAGTTAAGTGTCCTCCATGCGATAAATCAAAACCTAAAATTTTATCTCCCGGTTTTAAAACGCCTAACATCACTGCGGCATTAGCTTGCGCTCCAGAGTGAGGTTGCACATTTACCCATTCCGCATTAAATAATTTTTTTGCGCGATCAATTGCCAGTTGTTCTATCTTATCAACTACTTCACAACCACCATAATAACGTTTCCCCGGTAGTCCTTCTGCATATTTATTGGTTAATACCGAACCCATTGCTTTCATCACTTCATCGCTCACATAGTTTTCGGATGCAATAAGCTCAATACCTATTGTTTGGCGCTTTTTTTCAGCAGCTATCAGGTCAAAAATTGCGGTGTCTTTCTTCATATTATTTAAGTTGAATTGTTATATTCTTTATATAATCTCATATTCACTTCAGAAATCTCTGAAACGAAAAGCGAAAGTATTAAAAAATGAAGTAGGTATTATGGATTTTGTTTTAACAATTTTCAATAAATTGTTGACAAGTAATTATTCCAAATACTAATGTAAAAAAGTTAAATTTGCGCTTTGTAAGAAAAATATCTAGTCAATAAAAAAACAGAAACGAATTATTATGGCATTAATTAAATCAATCTCCGGAATTAGAGGAACCATTGGAGGACAGCCCGGAGAAGGATTAAGTCCTTTAGACATTGTTAAATTTACAGCCTCCTTTTCATATTGGATTATTGATTCACTGAAGACTCAAGGCAAGTTATCAAAAAAAGAAAAAATAAAGATTGTTGTTGGCAGAGATGCACGTATTTCCGGAGAAATGGTGAACAACCTTGTAATAGGAACATTGCAGGGAATGGGCGTAGATATTGTGGATATAGGTTTATCAACCACACCTACAGTAGAAATTGCCGTACCACTTGAAAAAGCACATGGTGGTATAATTATTACTGCAAGCCACAATCCTAAACAATGGAATGCACTTAAGCTATTAAATGAAAATGGAGAGTTCATCAGTGAAAAAGATGGAGCGGAGGTATTAAGAATTGCGGAAAACGGAACTTACACTTTTGCTGATGTAAATTCATTAGGGAATATAAAACATGATACATCTTATTTTAAAAAACACATAGATAAAATCCTTTCACTTCCCATAATAGACGTAAAAGCAATCAAAGCCGCAAAATTTAAGGTAGTGATTGATTGCGTTAATTCTACAGGAGGTATTGTGTTACCAATGTTATTGGAAGAATTGGGAGTGGAGAATATAGTGAAATTATATTGTGAGCCAACTGGCGAATTCCCTCATGAACCCGAGCCTTTACCAGAAAATTTAAGAGATATTTCTAAACTTGTTGTAAAAGAAAAAGCACACTTAGGAATTGTGGTTGATCCTGATGTTGACCGTTTAGCAATTGTTTGTGAAGACGGCGAAATGTTTGGTGAAGAATATACCTTAGTGGCTTGCGCCGATTATGTATTAAAAAGCAGAACTGTTGCAGATAAAGTAGATAATAAACATGGCAATACAGTTTCTAACCTTTCCTCAACACGTGCTTTACGCGATGTTACCGAAAAATACCGTGGAACTTATAACGCTTCTGCCGTAGGCGAAGTAAACGTTGTAACGATGATGAAAGAAACAAATGCCATAATTGGAGGAGAAGGTAACGGTGGTGTTATTTTACCCGAATTGCATTACGGGCGAGATGCTTTGGTGGGTATTGCACTATTTTTATCTCACTTGGCTAAATATGGAAAGACTTGTTCCATGCTGCGTTCAACATATCCTAACTATCATATTTCAAAAAATAAAATTGAATTGACAAAAGAAATTGATGTAGATAAAATATTAAACGGCATTCAAAAAAAATATCAGAAAAAACAACCCATCAATGACATTGACGGTGTTAAAATAGAGTTTGATAAAAGCTGGGTTCACTTGCGCAGATCAAACACAGAACCTATTATACGAATATATTCAGAAAGCGATTCTATTACTACTGCTGATAATTTGGCAAAAAAAATAATGGCTGATATTCGTGAGCTTATAAAAATGCAACAATTGGCTGTTTAATTAAAAAACATGAAAGTTTATTTTGACAATGCCGCTACAACACCCTTAGATAAAGAGGTTTTAAATGAAATGCTGCCGTTTATGACAGAGCATTTCGGCAATCCTTCATCAATACATTCGTTCGGTCGAAAGACAAGAGCTGCTATTGAAGAAGCACGAAAAAAGGTAGCTAAACTTTTAAACGTATCACCATCAGAAATATTCTTTACTTCGGGTGGAACGGAAGCCGATAACATGGCCATTCATGGGAGTGTTTACGATTTAGGAGTTAAACATGTCATCACCAGTAAAATTGAGCATCATGCGGTACTACATGCAGTTGAGAAACTTGCGCAAGACAAGGTTATTAAATTAAGCTTCGTAGATCTTACCCCAGAGGGACATGTTGACTTAAAACACCTGGAAGAACTTTTACAAACCAACGAACGTTCACTTGTTTCGCTCATGCATGCAAATAATGAGATTGGAAATTTGCTTCCGTTAAAAGAGGTTTCAGAATTGTGCATTAAATACAATTCCATTTTCCATTCGGACACAGTGCAAACAATGGGACATTATGATATTGACTTGAGCAGAGTTAAAGTTCATTTTGTTACCTGCGCAGCACATAAGTTTCACGGACCAAAAGGTGTTGGTTTTTTATACATTAATGGAGAAATAAAAGTTAATCCATTTATTTACGGGGGTGCTCAGGAACGCAACATGCGCGGAGGCACCGAAAACCTATACGGAATAGTAGGTTTAGCCAAAGCTCTGGAAATAGCTCTGCGTGATGTAAAAGAGCATCAGGCATACATTCAAGAACTTAAATCGTATATGATTGAAGAATTGAAAAAAGCCATTGAAGGTTTGGAATTTAATGGTGCTTGCACTATAAATTGCTTGTATACTGTTTTAAACGTGCGATTTCCTCATACCAAAGATGCCGAAATGTTATTATTTAATCTGGACATTGCAGGCATTGCAACCTCAGGAGGAAGTGCTTGCAGCTCCGGCAGCGATGTAGGTTCGCACGTATTAAGGCAATTAAATTTTGACCATACTCGTCCTTCAGTACGTTTCTCTTTCAGCAAATACAATACAAAGGAAGAAGTGGATTATACTATCAGTAAACTCAAAAAAATTTTTAGTTAATTATAACCACTGAATTTTGGCAAATTGGAGTTTTATTACTCCTCTTAACTTTTTAACTTTAAACTTTTCAATTTAAAACTCAATAATGCTAAAATTAAACCTCACCCGCCCAATTGCTTTTTTTGATTTAGAAACAACAGGTGTTAATGTTGCTTCTGATAGAATAGTAGAAATTTCTATTTTAAAAATTTTGCCGGATGGAAGTAAAGAAATAAAAACGAAACGCATAAATCCAACAATCCCTATTCCAATTCAATCGTCACTTATACACGGCATTTACGATAAGGACATTGCAAACGAACCAACATTTAAAAGTATAGCAAAAAGTCTTACCGATTTTTTAACCAATTGCGATTTGGCAGGTTATAATTCAAATAAGTTTGATGTGCCTATATTAGTAGAAGAGTTTTTACGTGCTGAAGTTGATTTTGATATTAAAGGCAGGCGTTTAGTGGATGTTCAAAATATTTTTCACCAAATGGAACAACGCACGTTAAAAGCAGCGTACAAATTTTATTGTAACAAACAAATTGAAAATGCACACAGCGCACAAGCGGACATAGAAGCTACTTATGAGGTTTTTTTGGCACAATTGGAAAGATATGACGGAGTGCAATTTGAGGATAGAAACGGAAACATTTCTACTCCTGTAAAAAATGACATCAAAGCCTTACACGACTTTACAAATATCAACAAAAATGCTGATTTAGCGGGACGTATTGTATATAACGATAAAAATGTTGAAGTGTTTAATTTCGGCAAGCATACGGGCAAGCCCGTTGAACAAGTGCTTCGCGAGGAACCTTCCTATTATTCATGGATGATGAATGGAGATTTTCCTTTATTTACAAAAAAAACACTTACTGATATAAAGTTAAGAATGGCGTTTAACAAGTAGGTGAATTTTTTTTAATTCAGCTATTTTACTACTTTTTGAAGCAATCTAAAATTTAAAACGTGACTTTTTACAAATTGACGCCCCCCATGTAAATGCTGAATTTTACAGAACAAAGTTTTAGCCATAAATCTTAAAACAAGTTGTTATCATAGTATTCATGCAACATGTGTAACATTTTGGCGCATTGTGTCCATTACTCTGCGTTTCTCTCCCAAACTAATGGCTACCATAGCCAACCTTACAGGTGGTTTGGTCTGCAAGAAATTAGGTATTGTGCATATTGTAGAAAATGATATGGAAAGAAGCTGACTCAGAAAATAACAAATAGCTTTACTAAGCATTACTTATCATATTAATAAGAGTATAAACAAAAATGAAAATCCGAATAACAGCACTTCTACTATTATCTATTTGTATTTGTTGTTCATATTGCTAAACAAATACTACTGTAGAATTCAATTTGCCATAAAAAGTAAACTAAAGTTTTTTTTAATTAAAAAACTTATCGCGAACTAAATATGCTGTAAACAATTAAAAAAGTATTAAAAGTGAAGTTGTGGATAAACCAATACAATACTCTTAAAAAATTTTTATTACTTTCGGCATTCTATAAAAAAGTGAAGAACCAAAATCAGTTGCCCATGAAGTTTTATAAAATTAACGACCCAGATGTAAGTGCTGAATTTTTTGAGGAAGAAGTGTTAGCAATTAATTTGAAAACAGGTAACTATTATAGCTTACGGTTTTCCGCTTTGCCATTTTGGAGGCTTATTACAAATGGGCTTTCGTTTGAAAATACAATTGTTACCTTGAGTAAATTTTATACTGTTAATGAAGAAATTTTATTGCCGGAGTTTTCCGATTTTTTAAAATCATTACTAGAAAACAGCTTAATTAAGGAGTCGCCGGAATATCCCGCAATTACCACTAATGAATGGCTCAATAAGAGTATAAAAGAATATCGGAAACCTGTGTTAGAAGCTTATTCTGACATGCAAGATTTACTGCTTATCGACCCGATTCATGAGGTTGACGTAAATAAAGGCTGGCCCAATAAAACGAACGAAAGTAAAGATAAGTAAGTTATAATGATTTCAGAAATTGATGCTAAAAATGAAAATTATAATTTAATAGTTGATTACTTTCATCTTCTTGAAGAAACTTTTGCAAAAGCTAGCATTCAACTTCAAGGCATACAAACTTATAGTTTTTTGTTAGCTGATTACCCAGTTAAAATAAATACTACCGGAAAAAAATTACAATCTGTTTTATGTAAAGCTTTTGCACATTTACCTAAAACAGATAACCCCTCAACAGATAAATTTGAAATTTTTGTTTGGGATGCAACAGAAAGTGAACTTGCTTTACCAAATCCGCCATGGCAATGGCCTTTAACTCAAAATTCACAAAGCGTTACACAATTTGAACTTAATAACTACTTTGTTATTTTAGCTGATAACAGTATGGTATTTTATATCTATGATATCATCCTAAATAAGGCTATCGTTTGCATAAAAGATGTGACTTTATTACCTAATTATTTTTTAGCTTCTCCATTTTTTAAACTTATTAAATTATGGTCAAAACGGGTAGGATTAAATATAATACATGCAGGTTGCGTTTCAAATGATAAACATGCCGTTTTATTTGTCGGTCAGGGTGGCAAAGGAAAATCTACCTCATCAATACAATGTTTGACAGGCGGATTAAATTATATAGGTGATGATTATGTATTGGTTGACTTAAAAAAAACTCCAATCGCTTATTCCATTTATTGTTCAGGAAAACTTCATGCACATCATTTAAAAAACTTTCCGGCTCTCACCGAAATAATCAATCCGGGAATTGAAGACATAGATAATAAACCAATAATCTATTTAAATGATTTGTTTAAAGATCAAATGGTTGTAAGCAGTCCTGTAAAGGCTATTATTGTTCCCAATATCACCTCCGCAAATAATTCCTATATCACTCGTATATCATCTTTTGAAGCATTAAAAGCATTAGCTCCTAGCACTATCATTCAGCTTGACTTAGGCTCTGACAACGCACTTTCTAAAATGGCCGATTTAACAAAAAAAACAGCATGTTATCGTTTGGATTTAGGTACAAATATGGAAGGAATTGCACCCGAAATAAAATCACTTTTAAGTATATTGTAACAAATTGTTATTATGAAAATATATTGCCTGAATTTAGCGCGCGCAGTTGAAAGAAGGGAAATGATTACGCGAGAATGGATTGATAAATTGGGATTTGATATTGAGTTTTTCAATGCTTTTGATCGAAGGCAAATTGAGTTGGGAGAGTTTATTTTTCCCTATAGTGAACAGGCTGCAATAGAAAGAATAAAACGACCCCTATCAAACGGAGAAATAGCATGTGCCACCTCTCACTGTTTATTATTGCGAAAAGCATTGGACGAAGGGCATAATGAAATAATTGTAATGGAAGACGATTGCTCCCCCACAACCTACGCATCAATTGAAACAGTTATTGGAAGTATTGAAACGTGCAAAAAAAACTTTCCAAATGTAAAAGTACTATTGATGCACGATACAGATAAAAACGAAAAAATAATAGAACAAAAGGAAAGTATAAACTTGCTTGCATTTCCTCAGTTTGGATATAGATTTGTTTGGCTGCAAAAAAAGGCAATAGAAATCTTAGCCAATGATTTAAGCACAATGTGCTATCCCGCCGATTGGTTATGGGCAAAGAGATTTATACCTATGAAAGTAATTGCTAATTTAGCCAATCCTATAGGAATGCCCTTTGATAATAATACTTATATTGGTAATGAACTGCGAAATTCACCAAGAAATTTTATCCCATAAATTATTTTATTGCAACTCGATAATATTAAGGATTTTTGAAGTTGTACTTTTTGTAGACCTTAATTCATTTCAAAGTATTTATTATTTATAGCTAGTGAATGTTTTAGGATTTTATCAAATTCGTATTGTTTCTCCTGTTTCTAATGCCAAACGTATCTTTTCAATTAATAGAATGTGGCTTTTACCCTCTTCACCTGAACATTTAGGAATAGTATTATTTAATACAGAACATGCAAAATCATCTATTTGCTTAATAGCCTGATAATTTTTTGTATATAATGGAGTTTTTTTATCAATGGAGATTCCTTTTATATTTGACAAATCAAATGCAGGAGATAATTCACAAGTTCCGTTTTCAAAGGTAACACTCAACTTATCTATATACTCTGAAAATGTAGTGTATGATTTAACCATCACACTATTTTCAAATTCAAATACCCAGTTTATTTGATCATTTTCATTACTCGCTTTCACGCTAATAGGTTGTTCTCCCATTAATCTGCAAGCATTTTGAATTGGATAAATCCCCAAATCCATTATGGCTCCTCCTCCTAATTTATCATCCAACCTCCAATTGAACTTGTTTTGTAATTTAAACCCAAAACTACTTTTAATACCTTTAATATTACCAAAAGTTTTGAATTGAACCAATTCTTGTAGTTTTAAATGATGAGGCTCATAATACAATCGGTAACCAATACCTAATTTCACATTTGCATTTTTGCAGGCATTTATCATTTTTTCAGCTTCCTCTGAGCTCGTTGCCATAGGCTTTTCACATATTACATGTTTGCCGGCTTTAGCTGCTCTTATAGTAAATTCAGCATGCATAAATGTCGGTAAAACAATATATACAATGTCAATTGCAGGATTGTTAATTATCGAATCAAAATTTTGAGA
>Ga0302194_10001624_pt1 | contig 14323 bp, 8 predicted proteins | sample II_Bog_N1_1_FD_200227 | JGI IMG/M metagenome (GOLD analysis project Ga0302194, IMG submission 200227) | Peat permafrost microbial communities from Stordalen Mire near Abisko, Sweden - II_Bog_N1_1 | ecosystem: Environmental > Terrestrial > Soil > Wetlands > Peat | place: Sweden: Abisko, Stordalen...
CCCGGTGGTCACGGGGATCAACGCCCGCGATCCATTGTCCGCTCGCAAGGCGCGCATGGGAGTCTATCAGCGCCTTCTTTCAGAACTGGACGCCAGCGGTCAGAAGCTCTCCACGCAAATATCAGAAGTCGATCTGACTGATCCCGAAGATGCCCATGTAATCATGCAGGACGATACCACCCTCTTGCACTTTGGTCAGGACCGGTTTCTGGAGCGTTACCTGCGCTACAAGGGGCACATTGCCGAGTGGCGTAAGCAGTACCCTAGATTAGCAGCTGTCGATCTGCGCTACGACCAACAGGTCGTGCTGGAGATGGCCGCCGGCACTGACGTGGCGCAAGCTGCTGCGGACGAGCAGACGGCGGCGAATGCGGCGCATGATAAGCAAGCAGGTCTACAGGCTGCTGAAAGCGATCATGCTGCAGGCAAGCCTGCCGCAAAAAATCCATCGTTGGCAAGAGCTGCGACCCACAAGCCTCCGGTCCGCCAGTCAGCGCCTGGCTCTAAAGTGAAGACAGGCAAGGCGGCCGCAAAGCCGGTAGGCAATGCTTCTGCCAAGGCGAAGACAGCGGCCGCCAAAAACAAGGCTGCAAAAGCCAAAGCCGTCAAGGCTAAGGCGAACGATAAGAAGCGCGCGCAGGTCAAACGCGCCGTACTGAATTTGAACAGGCGGAAGACAGCCACAACCAGCCACACGGCAGCGTCCGCCGAGATGGGGCAGTGAACACGATGAGCCGGAATCAAGACAATTTGATGGTGGCGCTGGACATCGGCAGCGCATGGACCCGCGTGCTCGCTGCTGAGGTGAATGACGGCGCCCTGCGTTATTGCGGGCACGGCATGGTGGAGTCGGCGGGCATGAGAAAAGGGCTCATCGCCGAGCTGGCGCCCGCTGCCAAAGCGGTCGAGGCGGCGAATAAGCAAGCCGAGTTTACTGCTCGCACCAACATCAGCGAGTGCGTAGTAGGCGTCGGAGGGCCGCACATTCGCGGACTCAATACGAATGGCGGAATTGAGATGGGCGGCCGACCGCGGGAGATTGACAACGAGGATGTGCTCAGCGTCGTCGCCCGTGCGCGAGCCGTGGAAAGGCCTCCTGACCGCGAGATTCTTCACCTGCTGCGCCGCCAGTTTATCCTCGACGACCAGCCGGGCATCTTTGACCCGGTCGGCATGATCGGCAAAAAACTTGAAGTGGATCTGCATATCGCCACATGCTCCGCCAGCGCGCTGCAAAGTACGGTCACCTGCGCCAATCGGGCCGGGCTTGAAGTGACCGAGGCGGTGCTCGAATCGGTTGCCGGCGCTGAAGCCACGCTCTCCGCCGACGAGCGGGAACTGGGCGTTTGCCTGCTTGACATCGGCTGCCACTCCAGCGATCTGGTGGTGTTTTTTGAAGGCGCTGTGGTGCATACTGCCTCGGTTCGGATTGGCGGCCAGCACTTTACCAACGACCTCGCGATAGGCTTGGAAATGCCCATAGCCCAGGCCGAACAACTGAAACGCATGTACGGAAACGCCGTGGTGACGGACGTTCCGCAGGACGCCGAGATCGAGATTGCCAACCCCCAGCCGCAGATGCTGCGCCTGCGCAGGATTGCCGAAATCCTCGAGCCGCGCGCCTGCGAATTGATGCAATTCGTAAAAGAGAGTCTGCGCCAGGGCGGCGTATTCGAAGCCCTGGGCGCGGGTTGCGTGCTCACCGGCGGCGGTGCGATGCTGCCGGGTATGTTGGACGTCACCGAAAGCCAACTGCGCGTTCCGGCGCGCACCGGACTTCCTGTTCGTCTCTCGCAGATGCCCGGCGAACTGGTTCATCCCGGCTTTTCCGCCGCCATCGGCATGATTCTCTACGCCCACCGCACCAGGATGAGCCGCGCGACCGAGAGCACCTCAATGCGCACAAAATTGCGCTCTATCTTTGCAGCGAGCTTTTAACGTTCTTGTTCGAGATTGGCAATCAGGAGGCAGAAGCCCAAATGGAAGAATTGAGAAATGAAGCCGCAGAGATGCGCATTCAGTACCACGAAGAAGGTGTGCGTGGAGCTCGCATCAAAGTTATCGGCGTGGGCGGCGGCGGCGGAAATGCCGTCAATCGCATGATTCAGGCCCGCATGGCCGGCGTCGAGTTCATCACCGCCAATACCGACGTGCAGGCGCTCAAGGCCTCTCATGCTCCCGTCAAGCTCCAACTCGGCGTCCGGCTTACCTCTGGGCTCGGTGCAGGGGCCAATCCCGATGTGGGCCGGAGAGCCGCGCTTGAAGATTCGGAAAAGATCATTGAGGCTCTCGAGGGCGCTGACATGGTCTTTGTCACTGCGGGCCTTGGCGGCGGCACAGGCACAGGCGCGGCGCCGGTCATTGCTTCACTGGCCAGTGAGTTGGGAATCCTGACCGTGGCTGTCGTAACGCACCCCTTTGCTTTTGAAGGCAAGCGCCGCCAGCAGCAGGCCGAGCAGGGCCTTAAAGAGCTGATCGAATGCGTAGACACGATGATTGTGATTCCCAATGAAAAGTTGCTGGAAGTGGCCAAGGACGCCGGCTTCTTTGAGAGCTTCCGCATTGCGGATGACGTACTGCGCCAGGGCGTGCAGGGCATCAGCGACATCATCGCCATCCCTGGCATCATCAATCGCGACTTTGCCGACGTGAAGACCACCATGGCCGGCATGGGTCACGCGGTCATGGGCACCTCAGTGCGTTCGGGCGCAAATCGCGCCCTGGAGGCGGCGCAGGCAGCCATGGCTTCTCCCTTGCTTGAAGCCGGGGCCATCGACGGCGCTCGTGGCATCCTCATCAACATCACCGGCTCCAGCTCGCTCAAGCTCTCCGAAGTCAACGAGGCCTCGTCGCTCATTCAATCCGCCGCCCATGCTGACGCCAACATCATCTTCGGCGCGGTGCTGGACGAACGGATGGGCGAGGAAGTCAAGATTACCGTCATCGCCACCGGCTTCCGCGATCAGATGCCGGAGCGGCGCGCACGCATGTTGGCTGTGGAAGAGGCGCCCGTGGTTTCGATTCCGATGGATGAAGCGCCGGTAGCCAGGGTAGCCCTGATTGCGTCCGACGGCGGGCATCGCGAACCAGCGCCCGCGCCGCCGCGCTTCCTCTCGCAGGATGAGGAAGAGCAGGAAGACGTTGTCGAGTCGGACAGACTATGCAAAATGGACAAGGTGGAGGAACTGGCTGAGCCATGCTACTTCTCCGCCGCGGAAAACTCTGCGCGCTCACTTGATGCTGCGGTTTCGATCGTGGAAGCGCCAGCGGTTGATGAGCAGGAGGAGATGGAACCGGCAGTTGCGCCGACGCGGCCCAGGTTTGCCGAGTTGTGCGAGGAGCCGGCATACGCTCTGCCGCCAAGGGATTACGCATCGGGCTTTGCGGGAGGCGTGCGCAGCCCTGAGATGATGGACGAGTATCGCGCGCAACCAGCAGCGACGCTCCTCACCGAAACCAACGAAGAAGATCAACCGGACCTGGACAAGCCGACCTTCCTGCGCCGGCTGAAGTTCTAGTACGAAGGTAATGGGCCAATTGAAGGGTATTGACTTCACAGACTCGGAAACCCCATCGTTTTGAAAGGGCACGACTTCAGTCGTGCCGAAATGCAGCCAAACAATGGCGGGCTTTAGCCCCCGGGGTAAAGTTCATGCAAATCGGCCCACTACCAACGGGGATTCATGTCAAGATGAGCTGAGGAGAGAGTATAGTTCAATATAGCTCATATAGACATGAGGGTTTTTTGCGAAGCCTCAGGCCCGCTCTCCGATTCTAAGGTTGTTGAAGGAACCGGCTGCGGGATTCGACGGCGAAAAGGGAGCACCCGGGCCGGAAGCGGTGCCCGGATGAGTGCCCGGATAAAATTGGCTTGATCCGCAAAAAGGACTGTAATTTGTTCGCGGAAATGCCGATGAAAGCGATGTGCCGATTTCAACTGCCGGTACGCAGTGCAAGTGAGTGGCGTTTTTCTTTTGAGAATTGCCATCTTGCACGGAGTTGGTTAGGCTGTCCGTAAGAGGAGAGCCGTTTAAAGAAGGACGTTGTAAGTAGATACGAGCTCCCCGGGGGGACGCAGTGCACGATACTCCGACTGGAGAGAGGAAAAGGGCTGAATGAATTTCTTCCGTGTTTGGGCAAGTGCATTGGTTCTCGTTGGTTTAAGCGTTGGCGCGGGGAGAGTATCCGCGCTGGACGCGCAACATCCGCTGCGCCATTCCAGGACAACAGAACCCCATCTGACTGAGCCGCATCGCACCGCGCATCATACCGCTGGGGCGGCGACTCGGAGATCCACGACGGCTCGCGCCGGATCTTCTCGCCGTGCAACGGCTGGAGCCGCGCACGCAGGACGACGGGCTTATTCCGCAGCAAGAGGTGGTGTGCGCCGCGTCTCTTACACCCGCAGCAGTCGCCATCATTTCTATGAGCGGTTCACCGCCAGTTCCTTTGCCAAGGGAGATATATTTGCCGGCGACGTTACGGCTGGCGAAGACCCTGTCGTCCGCCAGGCCGCGATCGACGCCATGGGCGACATGAATGGCACCGCGGTAGTCATTGACCCTTCCAACGGGCGCATCCTGGCCATGGTCAACCAGAAGCTGGCTCTTTCGCCGGGTGCTGAACCCTGCTCCACCATCAAGCTAACCGTGGCCATGGCCGCTCTCTCTGAGGGTCTCGTCACCAGCGACACGCCCGTCAAACTGGCCGGTTTCCGCATGAACATGACCCAAGCGCTGGCCAAGAGCAACAATCTTTATTTCGAGGAAATGGGCCGCGAGCTGGGCTTTGAGCGTGTGCGTCACTACGCCAGGCAGTTTGGCCTCGGCGAACTGGCCGGATACAACATCGCAGGCGAGCAGTTGGGCGTCTATCCCGACCAGGAGCTACCCGCTTCTCAGGGTGGCGTGGGCCGTATGTGCAGCTTTGGCCAGGGTGTTTCTCTCACACCGTTGCAACTGGGCGCCTTTGTAGCCGCCATTGCCAACGGCGGAACGCTTTACTATCTCCAGCATCCCACCACGCCGGAAGAGGCTGCTGCCCTCCAGCCCAAGATCAAGCGGACTCTCGATATCGCCAAGTACGTGCCTGACATGGAAGGCGGCATGGCCGGCGCGGTCGAGTACGGCACTGCCCGCCGCCTCCGCGCCAATTTCCACGAACTGCCAGTCTTCGGCAAGACTGGGACCTGTTCGGATAACGGCACCCGCTTCGGCTGGTTCGCCGCTTACTCCGACTCGCCGCAAGGCAGTCTGGTTACAGTATTCTTTCTCGAAGGCGGAAGGCCCACATTTGGTCCCCGAGCCGCCGAGCTGACCGGCGAGTTCTACAAGAACCTTTGGAACCGCAACTGGTTCGCCTCCAAAGGCCCGCAGGATGCAGCGATCATTCCGCCAGCTCCCGCCAGCGGGCAAGCACAGCCGTAACGCTCACTCTCTTTCAACGGATTCAGTAAAAGAGGCTGCCTTCGGGCAGCCTCTTTTGTCTCTCAACGTTCCGGCATCCGCATTGGCTGAAGCCAATCACTCTTGAAAATCATCAGATAGCATGAGACCTCCTCTGGTTCTCGTCTGCGTTCGTCTGGCAGCCGAAAGCGGGCAGGTCTGATTCCGCCGCACGCGCAGACTGGACTCTCCCCTATGGCTTTACCCGAGCATTTTCTCCTCCTATACGGTTACGCGCTGCTTTTTGCCTGGGTGCTCGTCGAGCAATTGGGGATTCCGCTGCCTGCCACGCCGGTTCTGCTGGCCGCCGGAGCGCTTTCTGCTGAAAACGAATTGAGCATCGGGCTGGCATTTCTGGCTGGCATGGCAGCTTCGCTGATCGCCGATACCTCATGGTTCCTGGTCGGCCGCCGCTACGGCCGTCATGTCCTGCGTTTTCTTTGCAAGATTTCGATTGAACCCACCACCTGCGTCCGCAGTACACAGGAGTCCTACAGCCGCCGCCACGGCCTCGCTCTCACGTACGCCAAATTTGTGCCCGGCCTCTCGATGCTGGCCCCGCCCGTCGCCGGGCAAAAAGGCATGGCCTTCCGCAGCTTTCTGCTCTTCGACGGCATCGGGGCCGCGCTCTGGGTCGGTCTGTTGTTGGCTGCCGGCCGCCTCTTCGGCGCGCTGCTGGTACAAGATCCCGGCCTGCTCAATCGTGTGGGACGCTTCTCTGGAGCCTTGCTTCTTCTGGGTGTCGCCGGCTTCCTCGTTGCACGCATCATTCGGCGGCGCATGATTCTGAACAAAATGATCTCCGCCCGCCTGGAACCGGTCGAACTGAAGCGCTGGCTCGATGCTGGCGAAGATGTTTTTATCGTCGATCTGCGCCACCCCGACGATCTGAAAGATGAACCCTTCACCCTGCCCGGCGCGCTCCACATCGCACCCCAGGCCCTCGCCGAGCGAGGCCATGAGATTCCCCGCGATCGCGACATCGTACTCTACTGCGCCTGCCGCCCCAGCGACGCCACCGCCGTCAAAACGGCCACCACTCTGCAAAAGCTCGGCATCGAGCGCGCCCGCCCCTTGCGCGGCGGCTACTACGAATGGAAGCGCCTCGGCTTTCCCCTTACCGCAGTCGAGGCTGCCTCGCCAGCGCAGTCAGCTAGTATCGTGACCGCATAATTCGGTTGAGTCTGAAATGTAGCGCCTTCCGGGCGGCCGTAGTGCGGGCGTCCTCGCCCGCGCCTGTCCGGAGCAATTACCAACCCACGCAGTCACAAACCCAGCGATAAACAATGCCCTCAATGCCGTGCGACAAGTTAAGCTAATGAATTGAGCACGGCGCCTGCCGGGCAGGAGACAATTCATGGCCTACGACGATCTGCGCGATTGGATCAAGACCCTCGAAAAGCACGGCGAACTGAAGCGCATCAGCGAAGAAGTTTCCCCGGAGCTTGAGATTACCGAGATTACTGACCGCGTATCCAAGAGCGGCGGCCCGGCCCTGCTCTTCGAGAACATCAAAGGCCATCCCGGCCACAAGGTCTTCATTAACCAATTCGGCAGCGAGCGCCGCATGGCTCTGGCTCTCGGCGTCGAACGGCTGGACGAGATCGCCGAGCGCATCCACGGCCTGATGAATCTCAAAGCCCCCGAGGGCTTGCTCGACAAACTCAAAATGCTGCCGCAGTTGAGCGCGCTCACCAGCGCCTTCCCCAAAACTGTCAGCGCCAAAGACGCTCCCTGCAAGGAAGTCGTTTTGCGCGAGAACTTCGACCTGAAACAATTTCCGATTCTGAAGTGCTGGCCCCATGACGGCGGCCCGTTCATCACCCTGCCCTGCGTCGTCACCCGCGACCCGCGCACTGGCAAGCGCAACGTGGGAATGTATCGCATGCAGGTCTACGACGGCCAAACCACCGGCATGCACTGGCAGCGGCAGAAGGTCGCCGCCGAACACTATCGCAACGCGATACGAGACGCGTCGGCACTTCAATCTACCGATAGCCCGCTCACCACCAGCGTTGCCGCTATGGCGGAGTCAGCCGGAGGCGCGGTCGCCATCCCTGACGGTCCCATCGGCGGCCTCCCGCAGGTCGCGTTGGGCAATCTGAAAGGCTCGCGTCTTGAAGTTGCAGTGGCCATCGGCACTGATCCGGCTACAACTTTCGCCGCCATCGTCCCTGCCCCGCCCGAGGTCGAGGAGTATCTCATCGCCGGCTTCCTGCGCGGCAAGCCGGTCGAAATCGTCCAGTGCGAAACCGTCGATCTCCAGGTTCCCGCCCACGCTGAAATCGTCCTCGAAGGCTACGTCGAACTCGGCGAACTGCGCAGCGAAGGCCCCTTTGGCGATCACACCGGCTTCTACACCCTCACCGACGACTACCCGGTCTTCCATCTCACCTGCGTCACCCATCGCAAAAATCCCATCTATGCCGCCACCATCGTCGGCAAGCCGCCCATGGAAGACGCATGGATGGGCAAGGCCGTCGAGCGCATCTTCCTGCCCGCCATGCGCATGCAGATTCCTGAACTGGTAGACATTCATCTCCCTGTCGAGGCCGTCTTTCACAACCTGATGCTGGTCTCCATCCGCAAGAGTTATCCCGGCCAGGCGCGCAAGGTGATGAACGCCATCTGGTCTCTCGGCCAGGCCATGTTCACCAAAATCATCATTGTTGTCGACGAGGACTGCGACGTGCAAAACGTAGCCGATGTTGTCCTGCGCGTGGCCAACAACATCGACCCCGAGCGCGACATCCAATTCACTCTCGGCCCCGTCGATTCGCTCGATCACTCCTCGCGCCTGCCCAACTACGGCTCCAAGATGGGCATCGACGCCACCCGCAAATGGAAGGCCGAAGGCTTTAGCCGCCCCTGGCCCGCCATGATAGAAATGGACCGCGCCACCAAAGCTAAAGTCGATGCAATCTGGGCCAAACTGGGACTGTGACGGGCAGGTGGCCCGCTCATTAGTCCCGAAGAATCGCCATGAGCCATGAGAAGCCGTTCCCCGTTCATCGCGGTCTCAGCAAGAAGTGGCGACTCTGCACAAAGCGTCGTTGCCATACTGCACTCCGCGTTCGAAGCGATGCGCCGGACCCTGAAGCGGCCTACTTAGCTGTTTCCAACCGCAGAAGCGACGGCTCCCGGAGACAGCTGACCAACTTGCACCCCGATTTGTGCTGAAGCTGACTCAGGCGTGAAGGCTGTATATCCGTTTCGTCCTTGCGCCTTGGTGCAGTAGAGAGCCTTATCCGCATTCCGGAGCATGGTATCTGCGTCAAGCTCCTCGCCAGATGCGGAGCAGACCCCAATGCTTACGGAAACCGGTATCTCGTGGTTCTCGAACGTTATGGGAACTGAGAGATTCTTTACCATCTTCATCGCAATACACGCGGCGAACTGCGGATCGCTTAATTCGGCAAAGAACGCGACGAATTCGTCGCCGCCGATGCGGGCGACAGTATCGCTCCTGCGCACGGCTTCCTGCAGCCGATTCGCGGTAACGCGCAAAACCTGATCTCCCGCCGGGTGGCCAAAGGTATCGTTTATCTCTTTGAACCTATCGAGGTCGATCATAAGCAGTGCCAGCCCGGTTTGATGGCGCCGTGCGGCTTCTATCGCGATACTCATGCGATCCCGCAAGAGTAAGCGTGTCGCCAATCCCGTCAATGCGTCATGCATCGCCATGTGACGGAAGCGCTCCTCGCTGGCCCGAAGAAGACTTGCCTGCTGCTCGACGTGTCTTCTGAGTACCGCGACCCACGCCAGCACGAACAGCGCACCAGTCAACACAACTGCCAACAGCACAATTGCATGAGCCGGCGTCCACCAGGAGGCTTTCTGAAGCACTACGACGTCGCCGGGAGAACGCATGAGAACCCGGAAAGACTTGGCCACTTCCTCGTCCTCCGACGTGCCCTGCCCGACCGCACTGCTATCGGCATTCAGGCTCACCGAGCAGATGCCTGTGATGCGCAGCTTGCTGCCGATCCGCCACCGATCTGCTGCCGCGCCCATCAGCCGATTGGGAAGCACGGCAGCAAAGACGATCTTGCCGGTGCTGAGCGTCAGAGTGGTATCGGAGGAGGCGATGTCGAGATTGATCAATTGGCCGTCGATCGAAATCAGTTCGGAATCGTGCAGCCCGTGCAGGATGTCATCAGCGTTGATGGGCGTGGGGGCAACGGGCCGGCCTGTGCCTGCGGGGCGGTAGACGGCGTCGGTAAGGATATGCGCGTCTCCCCGGATGGTTGCAAATCCGACCAGATCGGCCGACTGGCCCACCGCAAGCGGCGTCTGCTGCTCGGTTTGGGTGCAGATTGTGCCGCTGTCGTCACGAATGCAGAGCGATGAACCGGGCCAGAAAAGAGTGACCGTTCCAAGCAGATGCACGCGGTGCTTGAGGATGGAGATATGATCCCAGCGCATGAGACTGTCAACGGGCGCGGCAGGCAGATTGAAGGAATCGCTGGGCGCGGCTTCAAGAACTTTGACGACCGCAAGGGCCGGTGCCATCAGCCTCGAACCCACCATCTGGTATTTGACGCGGCTGAAGACCGGAGCGACATTGCCACGAACCGACACCCTGGCATCGACTAGGTTGGAGTAGTTTGCGTCTGCAACCAAGGGCATAAGCACGTTGACGGGTCCATCAGGCATGACGAGATGGAGGGTGACCGTCAGCCCCTTCCAGGAAAAGGACTGGACGGTGCCCTCGACCTCGACCCATTGGCTGTCATAGACGCCGCTGAAGAGGTCGATGTGGTTCACCCGGAGCGGATGTTCCGGCAGATGCGATAGCCCGATCACGCGCAGGTGCGGAGAAGCGACGACAGGCGCAAACAGCCCATTGCCGCTCACGCCGGTCACATCGACGAGTGTGCCGGCAGTCAGCGATTTGCCCGTACCGGTAGCCAGGTTAACCCAAACACAGGACCCATCGCAGACGAAGATGGCGGCGAATCCATTGCCGAGGTCTGGATTGAAGTACGTCACCACTGCCCGAAGATGGACCGGATAGGCGCGTGCCGCCTCCTCTGAAGTCAGAGAGTGCACCGCGCGCGCGGTGGTGATCGTGGGTAATCTTCCCAGAGATTTCTTTCCCGGCCCGGTCAGCGGTGTAGCTTGCGCAGAGAAAAGGCCGGTCAAGCCCAAGGCGACTATCAAGGCCAAAGAAATGCATACGGCGCTGACAGCCTTTATGCCTGCCAATCCCTGCTTCTTCCGGTACTTGCCGGAAGAGGCTGCGTGTAGATCTTCCGGCGAACCATAGCTCAAAGCCACACCCATTAGGTAACCATCGGCATAATTGAACAGGAGTTCACCATCTCTTCGGTGGGCAGCGACCCTTTGTGCCGCCCCGGAGACGAGAGCGAAAAGGATACTGTCTCCGAGAGCGATCTTCTGGCGGGTGACTCATATCCGCCCAGCTACAAAGCCGGGTGCCCAAGTTCTGGATGTTCAGACCCGAGAATCCCCCAAAAGGCGGGCTCGGAGGCCGCGTGCCCCAGCCTTCGCGCATTCTGCGAAGGCTGGGAAAGCACGAACCTCAACCGCCAAGCCGACGGCTTCTCTCATCCCAAAACACTCAGTTTTTCAAACCAAATATTTCCTTTTCCCATCCACTTTTGATGCCTTGCAAACCTCGCCTCCTTGCCGCCCAAAATCTCTTACAAAATGTCCAAATATTTTGCAGTTAATTAAGTAGTAAACTCGCCTATAAAGTCAAAGGAATGAATATGTTCCACGTGGAACAATTTTCCAAGTCCGCTCGCTTGCAATCCCGAGAAGCCCGCTCATTCTCGGAGTCCCACTCGACGCATTTTTGCGCATCTCAACAAAGCAAATGAAACGGCTCTGAGCGCCCCTCTGCGATACCCTAGACTCATGCGGTTCGTATCTTTTTCGCTCTTGTGTTTCTCGATTGCGGCAATGCTGTTCGCCGTCGCCCCCGTCTCCGCCCAGCAATCCCCCGACAGCTTTCGCTGGATCGATTTCCACTCCGCAAAAGACCAGAGCGTAGTCGCATGGGTCACGCGTTCGCTCGAACCGGAAAAATGGACGGCGATTCGCGAGATCGGCGTCGAATACGACGCGGCTCTGGTCGTCACCACCCTGCGCGCCACTCCTCAGTCGCAACCCTCGGCGGACACCTTCACCGTATGGAATCTTTCACTTACCAGCCACGTGGTTGCGCCGCTGCTCCAGGGCGTTAACCTGCGCCTACTTGACTGGATGCTCCTTGCCGACGGCTCGCCGCGCGAACTCGGCGCTCTCTACGACAACTGCAACGAGTGCGCCGCATCCACCTTCCTGACCGCCTTCCACTACGACCTGCCGCACCATATGTGGACCGGCCGCTGGATGCGCGGCGCCCAGTCCGTGCCCATCTGGAACACCAATCCTTCTCAGGGAGTTGATTTGACCCAGGTCTACGCGGTTCTCGCCGAGCCAAACGGTCGCCAGCTTGTGGGCACATGGAACCACTTCGACTATGGCGAGGAGAAGCGGCCGGAAGACATTGTCTACCGCTACGATCTGGACCCCTTCAGCGGCCTGGAGCGCACCCAAATGCTCATGGGCAAGGAAGCAGAGGCCATGAAGCAGCGCCTCTGCGGCGCGCCCAGTGTTGCTCCGGAATTGGCGCGCGGGCAGGATTCATCGCTTTGCCAGCAGACCCTCAAGCCGAACCTTGCACGCAGGCCTGTCACCACCCCGCCAGCCAATAACCACGGCCGATCCGCGCCGCCTGGCGGCCGCCGCTGAGGCCATCCCGGAGATGGTCAATAGTGGACTGTCTCGCTCCCGTCGCTTCTCATACCATCAAACTGAATTGGGGTGTGAAATGAGTTACTTTTCGAGATTTGCGGCATTACCTCTACTTGCCCTGGCGTCCGCGCTCTGCATGACCGGATGCCCCTGGAGTCAGAACCAGGCGGCAGCCTCTTCCAGCCAGGCCGGTTCGCAGGATCAGGCAGTGGACCCGGCTTCCGGCAATATGGCCACAGCCGATTCAAACACTTCGGCGCCCGCGCCTTCCAATGCCTCCAACTCGGGCGGCTCATACAGCCAGGCCGCCTACCAGGCTCCCAGCCAAAACTATGACCAGGGCTCGGACGATCCCGGCTATGGCGCTCAGCCTGTTGAATACGCGGATCAGCCGCCCCCGCCTCTGCCCGAATACGACCAGCCTCCCACTCCCGGCGACGACTACCTCTGGACGCCCGGCTACTGGGCTTGGGGTGATGGCGGATATTACTGGGTGCCCGGCGTGTGGGTCGAGGCTCCCTACGAGGGCGCTCTTTGGACCCCTGGCTATTGGGGCTATTACCATCACCGCTACGGCTTTTACCGCGGCTACTGGGGTCCCCACATCGGCTACTATGGCGGCGTGGACTACGGCTTTGGCTATGTAGGATTTGGCTACCAGGGCGGCTACTGGGGCGGCGGCCATTTCAACTACAACCGTTCGTACAACAATGTCAACGTAAACATCGTACACAACGTCTATGACCGCCCAATGCGCGACGAGCACAGGGGCGGCGTCCGTGTCAGCTTCAACGGCGGATCGGGTGGCTTGCAGGTCCGAGCCAGGCCCGCCGAGCTGGCGGCTCGCCACGAGGAGCATGCTCCGCCCATGAGGGCGCAGCTCCAGAACGAGCACGTTGCTGGCGGCAACCGGGCTCAGTTTGCCAATGTCAACCATGGCCGCCCGGCCAGCATGGCCGTCAACCAACCCCTTCAAGCCGATCACAATGTCCGCATGCCGGCGGAGGTCAAGGCGCGCAACCAGGCTGACGCACAGCACCAGCAGCGTCAGGGCCAACCGATGCAGGCACAGCACCAAGGGCCGCTCCAGCAGCAACAACAGCCCGGGATGCCTCAGCAGCAACAGCATCAGCAGCCTGGGATGCAGCAGCAACAGCATCAAACGCCCGCGATGCAGCAGCAACAACAGCATCAAATGCCTGGGAGCCAGCAGCAACAGCAGCAGCGCCAAGCGCCCGGGATGCAGCAGCCGCAACAGCAACGCCAGGCGCCCGGGATGCCTCAGCAACAGCATCAAGTGCCCCCGATGCAACAGCAGCATCAGGTGCCCGCCATGCAGCCTCAGCAGCAGCGCCAAATGCCTCAGCAGCAACAACAGCGCCAGGCGGCACCGCAAGAGCAGCCGCGCCAAATGCCTCAGGCGCAACCGCAACAGCGCCAAATGCCTCAGATGCAACAGCAGCGCCAAATGCCTCAGCAACAACAACAGCGCCAGGCTGCACCGCAAGAGCAGCGTCAGGCAGCACCACAACCGCAGCGTCAGGCTGCTCCGCAGCAACAGCGTCAGGCCGCACCACAACCACAACGGCAAGCTGCACCGCAACCGCAACGCCAAGCTGCTCCGCCACAGCGGCAAGCCGCTCCGCCTAAGCAGGAGGAGCATCCGAAGAAGTAGCATCCTGCGGCGAATCCAAACCGGATTCCGCGGGCATCAGGACAAGAGGCGCTCGATTACTCCGCAGTCAGCACGCGGATAACGACCAGGTTCCGCACGCAGCGGGCGAGCGCCTTATCCCCTGTAGTCACAAGCTGAAGAGGCCCTTTGTCTCCAAGTGGTTCTCCCGCCAGCGTGTCGGCAACAATCACGGTTGCATTATGCAACTCGGGTGCGACCTCGGCCAGCGAGTAAACCGCTTCATAGCCATCGGAGCCTTGAGCCACCAGATAGAGCCGCAATTGCTTGCCCATCGGTTTGGCGGGCGCGCCCAACTGCTTGAGCAGGTCGATCAGGGGCACGCCTGAGTAAGCCAGGCTTGCTTTGGTGTGGCTGTTGACAACGGTCACGGTCTGATGCGGCAGCGCTGCCAGCGTGGCCGGCGTCCACTCGGCGGATT
>Ga0302194_10001630_pt1 | contig 14297 bp, 12 predicted proteins | sample II_Bog_N1_1_FD_200227 | JGI IMG/M metagenome (GOLD analysis project Ga0302194, IMG submission 200227) | Peat permafrost microbial communities from Stordalen Mire near Abisko, Sweden - II_Bog_N1_1 | ecosystem: Environmental > Terrestrial > Soil > Wetlands > Peat | place: Sweden: Abisko...
CCATATGCAGAATGATAGGTTCTCTTCCCTAATCAGCCTCCATATCCACAATCAATCAAAATTAATAAGAGCACCAATTTTGGTCTGCATTTCCACCTCATCGCACAACTACCTATAATAATTTAAAAGAGATGAAATTTACTCATAACTCTGTCACATCCATCACCGTTTAGAAGGTCGAGAACATCACAACCTCCATGACAAGGGCTGGTCTTGGAGATGATACCTATCGTAGGCAAAGGGACAAAGAGAGATACCTCAAATTCAAAAACGAACAGAGTGAACGGGAGGAAAAGATGAGATAATAGTTCTTGGGCCAGCGAACGGAGAAGATAAAAGCTGCATAGGAACTTACAAAAAAAAAGAATCTAAAGAGGCAAAAGAAGAAGGAGAGACAAAAACAATTGAAAAAGAAGGCTAATCTTCTAAAAAAATTACAGGGAGAGGAAGACAGCGAAGACGAATCATCCTCAGAAAAAATTGATTAGATAGTAGCTCCCGTCGGAGAGTAGGAAGAACAAAAAGAAGAAGCTAAGGAGGAATGATCTCAATTATCTTATATTGCAAAAATCTGAAGGGAACTACAGTCCATCTATGATAACTACCTATCAATATCAAAGGAGAAGAGATCATGGGCGGTTGATGGCGTTAAAGATATTTTCAGTTAGAAGGATCTCAGCCTCAAGAGTTGCTCTACACTTGCCCTCATCCTCTGCGCTGCGGTCCACTTTGGATGACTTGCCTACTTTAGCCTCCAGAGCCTTATATTGTACCAATAATCTGCTAAGCTCTTCCTTTTTCTCCCGAAGTTCGTGCTCTTTCTTAGTAAGTTAGCTGTCCAGCCTTCCCTTATCAAGTTTATACACATTTTTGATTTGCTCAACTTCTTTGTCTTTGAGTGCCTACAGCTAAATTCTGACCTATTCTCTCAGCTGCACATTTTATCTTTTGGAAATGTTGGTGTCATGCAAAATATTGACATTGCTGACTCTTTCTGATTTCAAATCACGCTATAATTGTCCGCACCACTCGGTTAAGAAAGCATTTCGAGAATTCAATAATTAATTAGCCTCTTTCTGAGATTGTAGCTCTTGTTTGAGCATATTAGCCTGCAGCTGATGTTCAGCTTCTTCATCATCACACCTGCTCTCAAGTTCATTTAGATTGCGTCTAAGTTATAGAATCTGCTTCTTATAAGCACTGATTTCACTGTTGAGAGCATCTTGTTCTGCAGCATTGATAGACTCGAGTTGTTTCATCTTCTGACGATTGATATCTCTCAGTCTACTTATCTCTTCTAATAGATGAGAAATTTATCCATTCTTCAGTGCGATCTGAGCATTAAGGATTTCTGTTTATGTGTTCTTGTTTTGAATGGCTGCGTGTAGATCTTCTAGTTTAGTCTTGGCGTCATCTTCAATCTGCTTCATAGATGTGGTATAGTTCTTGAGCTCACCATCTCTCTCAATTTCCATGGCAATTATCTTCTGGCTTAGCATTTGTACAGAATGCTGTTGTTCTGTGGCCAACTGCTTGTGTTGTGTCTATAGATTTGTATTTTATAGGCTTAGCAGGTTAATTTATTTTTTCTGTTACTCGATTTGCTGCTTAAGAGCATCAATAGCTGAGGAGTGGGTCACTCTAATTTCTTCCCATTCTGTGTTAGCCCGACTCATATTGTCATCATACTGCGCTTTCAGTCGAGCTATGGTGTTGTAAAGTTCAAGTTCGTTCTCTCGCTGGATAATGAAAATTTTATCTTCAAGCTTAGCCACAAGCTGTCTGAGGGCATTTTCTGAGCTTTCATGGTTTTCAAGTTGACGCTTATCACATTCAATAAGGAAGTTAATTTCTTGATTCTTCTTCCGAAGCGTTTCATTTAAATTGTTTACTTCCTCCAACAGTGTCTCTTCGATCAATTGCCCAAGTTGTCTAACGTTGCCAATTCTATTTTCTGTTTCAGTGATCAACTGTTAGCGATTGACGATGGCCTTATCTTCATTTCTGCTGTGTGTTTATCCAAGTTAGCCTCTGAGTTCGCTAATAAGTTCTTTGAGTCGCGTTATTTCTTAATTTTTCTAACGCTTAATATGCTAAAGTTTGGCATCTAGTGCGTTTTCGATTGTCTCCTTGAGAACAATAGTACCCTTTAACTCCTCAATTTCCCTTTTAAATTTTTATTGCAAGTCTCTATTCTCTTTTTTAATATTTTCAATTTCCAAGTTTAAGCTGGCTTTGAGTGACTCACGCTCCTCCTTACCTTCTGTACTACTTTTATCCTTTTGCCTTTCCCCCTTGCCTCTAAGTTCTTAGTTCACGCGTTTCTCTGTCTCTATTTCACCTCGCAGGTTGCGAATCAATTGATTAGTAGTCTCTTGCTCTAGTCTTGCACGGTCCAAATCTCGTTTTGCTTTATCTAATTCATCTCTGTTGTCAAGAAATTCAGTCACTGTCTTTTGATTTTATGTGAAGATTAGTTCATATTTGATCTCATAGTTTTCAGCCTTTGATAGTTTAAACTTTGCCACACTAAGATCGTGCTCTAAACGGGCGATTTCCACTTCATAACGATTTACTTTTCTCACGTAGAACTCCACATCATGTTGAGTGGGAGAGTCCCCATGGAGTAAGCGGTCTGTTTGCTGTGGTCGGGTGAGTTCTTAACGTTCGTAGGTTGGTCGTTCAGTGTGAGCAGGGCTGCGCACGCTGCCATAGTTCTAATCAGAAGGTTATCTTTGAGACATCTAACGTTAATATTATTGAATTCAAATCAATTGAGATCTATTCATGTTGGTTTATTTATTTTCACCAAAATAGATTTGAATATTTGTGATAAACTTTATCTGAGGATAACCAAGTAACACTCAAAGAGTTATAGTTCGAATATGGCTGATTTTAATACACTAGCTAAAATATTCAGTTAATAAATACATTTTGACGATAAAAATAAATCATTGATAGTTCAAAAAGAAATTCCATCTCTACAAAAGCATATCCTGAATTTTAGTGTAAATAATATCTCTTAATTTTGGCAAAACGATTGATGTTTTAAAATGAGAATTAATTGTAATGATAATCTATTCGTTAGAATTATCAATAATAAATCATCCACACTTTACATGCTACAACTCAGTCGCAACACACCCGAGTAAGTTCGTCTCATGCAAGAACTGCAAACTCTTGATCAACGTCTCTCCTTCAATAGCAGTAAGCCTATTTAACAACTTGGCATCTGTCCCTCAACACAATAGTACGCCTCTTTCACCAATGGTAATGAAATACATACGTACAACCCTTTATATCCCAACCACCCAAATAATATTTAATATTTTTCTGAAATTGGCAATCATGATGAAGATGAAGATTCGCTCTTTGCCCAGGGTAGTCACTTCCTCAAGGAAAATAGACTCAATGGAAGGGTAGGTGGTCATCGAGAAGATGAAAGCAGATGGAATTAACGAAAAAAGGAGGAAGTTACTTCCAACAGTGGTTTGGATTATGACATCAAAAATAGCATGAAGGAGTCAAAGTAAACTAAAATACTGTAAATCTTGAAGGAGCAAGATTACATCTACCGTAAGTAAAAGTCAGACATGCCCAACGTCAAATTAAAAAAGCAGCCCCCCAGCACCAAAGCAGTAAATTCCAAACCTCAGACACTCAAGAAACAGCCTCCCTTGACTAAAAGCAACAGATCTGTTGCCCTAAACAGTAATCTTCCTCCTCGAATGAATAAAAATCCTTCCATCCCTTATGAGAATGCTTAACATAATCTTCGAAGTTATCTAAATGTATAGGATTAATCAGAAGTTAATTAAAAAAGAAAAAATAATGAAAAGTATGATAAGCGCGAAAATTACATCAAGACGTAAGATAGTGGACAAAATATGCATATGCTGGAAAATTATTATGAACATGTGATGACTGGCAAGGAAGAAAAAGGGAAAAAATGCATAATGGAAGGAGATAGTAGGGCCAAGAGATGTGTCGATAGCAAGGGAGAGGCCTTATAATCTAATAAAAATTCAATGTAATGCACTTTCAAACCAAAAATACTTAAAAAATCACAAGAAATGGTTAAAAGTTCAAAAAATGTTGTTGAGAGATTAGCTCCATCAGGTCACCAAAAAGGAAATAAAAAACCTTATCAGCCCGTTAACAAAAGCAACTCAAAGCCTAGTCTGCAGCGTATTGATGAATTAAGCCGTCCTCGTAAGCTTAAAACTTTGTGCCCTGATGATGAATAGGAAGTACCTTCCTTTCGACCCAGTCTGTCTAAAAAATCGTTGGAACATATGTCAAACTGTACTTACGATGTTGCCACTCGAAACAAATTATGGCTATAACAAAAATAAGAGAAACTTAGTCGTTTAAGAAGATAGGAGGAGGAAGAAAAGGAGAGGAAGGAAGGCTGTAGCTATTCACCTATACTTAAACCATACAGAGGCGAACAAGAAGCTCAATTTTCGAGATTCGGCAAGTAGGGTATGGTTCAATATTTCTAACGATTATCTCTCATGAAAAAGCGTCCCTCCGCCGTATCCTTTAAACGCGAGTAGTCTTCCATACTCTCTCGAGATTGTACAGAGTAATTCTTGCGCAATAATAAAGAAAATATGCTGAAAAATATCAATAATGATAAATTGTCGCTCAATCCTGGTCGATCCAAGAAGCAAACCTACGAATAGGCAGTGAAATAATTGCATAGCAAAATCCTTAAATTAAAAATATGATCTCTCCCCTAGTCTTAGCAATCGATTGTATAATTATTTGATGGATTTAATTGAAGTGAACTGTATATTACAGTATTATCAAACTTCGCCATTGAAACAATTGAAGATAAGAAAGGCATTTATTGACTTCATAGGAATTGTAGTCATTGATATATAAAATTAATTGAAGATGCTTGATTTGTTTTGTTAGTGCCTGATTTTGGGAACGTACAAATGTGTTGCGCTTTTTAATTAGATAATATTTTAGCGCCATCATGCAAATATAGGGAGGGAAATTGACTTAGAGTTAACTCCACAAAGATGTCAGGAAGCAGTTCACTCAATTTATACAGGAATGGAAATAGAACGGAGAGTACAAATACCTGTAGCGCATCAAGCAGGCCATTCAGAACGGCAAACATTGCGTCATCTTTTCATTCATGGATTTCATACACTTCAGCGCAGATATTTCTAGCCTCCTCTTCGATGAGTATTACAAGTATGAGTCTTCCATCAACGAGGCACTCACTCAGTTCGTACATTAATATGAGAAGACTATTATCCATGATGAACCACGCAGGGACGAGGAAAATAAAGATAATTATTAGTGTAGTTTTGATAGCGGATATGGAGACGGACTCGATCAAAGTGTCAGAGGACTCAAATGCAACTTCCTTGGCCGACTTATCAAACTCAAGGGAACAGTCACAAGAACCTCAGAGGTAAGACCCTAACTGAAGGTTGGTGTATTCAAATGTCGTAGCTGTGGAAAGCTCAGTAAAGAAATTGTGCAGCAGTTTAAGTACACTGAACCAAAGAAATGTACAACCGATAACTGCGATCGCAACTCTTGGGATTTATAGATGTCTAAATGCATCTTTGCCGATTTTCAAAAGGTCAGAGTGCAGGAAGATCCTACTAAAATTCCTCCAGGCGCAATGCCAAGATCCATCGATGTGATTTTGAGAAATGAATGGACAGAAAAAGGACAGCCAGGAGATATTTGTGAAATAATAGGATATCTTTGTGTCTTACCAGAAATAGCTAGTATGCTCAAGCCAGGATAACGAACTCAGCTAACTACTCGCAGCAATTAAACTCGTGGAATTGCTCAAAGCGAGGGCGGTATTTCAGGTATTAAGGGAATGCGTGACTTATCTTACAAGTTAGTGTTTGTGGCAATTAATATCAAAGTAGAAAACAATCAATTTGATTAATTTTAGCAAGACTAAGATGAGGATGAGTAGCGAGAGGTCAACAATGATACAGTAAAGGAGGAATTTGATGAGGGAAGGATCTGGGACAAGATTTGCAGTAAACTGAGCAGCAGCGACATGAACGAAATCGATGGCATAAGGAATAGTGACAACAAATATAACGATATGGCTGAATCTCTCTTCCCAACTATTTATGGCCACACTTAAATTAAGAAGGCTCTTCTCCTACAGCTTATTAGTGGCATTCATAAGCGCACTCAAAACAAGATTAATATCAGGGGTGATATTAACATTCTCATTGTCGGTGATCCTTCATCAGCCAAAAGTCAGTTTCTTAAATGTATTAACAAGTTTGTACCTCGAAGTGTTTACACTAACGGAAAAACAACCAGCGCGGCAGGACTTACTGCAAGCGTCACCCGCGACGAGAACGGAAACGTCGGAATTGAAGCAGGAGCACTTATGCTTGCTGACAACGGAATCTGCTGCATTGATGAATTCGACAAGATGGAAATCAAGGATCAGGTAGCTATTCATGAAGCAATGGAACAACAAACTATCTCAATAGCTAAGGCAGGTGTTTATGCTACTCTAAATGCTCGTACCAGCATCCTTGCAGCTGCTAATCCTATCTTTGGTCGCTATGACAAGTCCAAATCCCTTAAAAACAACATACAATTGTCAGCCCCTATAATGTCAAGGTTCGATTTATTCTTTGTGGTTTGCGATGAATCTAATCCAGTAGCTGATTAACACTTGAGCGATTTTATAATTGGTATGCACCGCATGAGAGATATGAGTATCAGCCCAAAGTACGATATGAAAGCCCTTAAAAAATATATTTCAGTGACAAAAAAGATTAAACCTCAGCTTACCATTGAAAGTGCTAACCTACTAAGAAGGTTTTATATTGATATTAGGAGCAAGGACAAGAACAATAATAACTCATACAGAGTTACAGTCAGACAGCTCGAGTCTATGATTAGGTTGTCTGAGGCCTACGCCAGACTAGAGCTTAATTTTAAGATTGAGCCAAAGCATGTAAAGGAAGCACATCGACTACTGTCTTGCTCAATTCTTAAGTTGTAAAAGCCGCCTGTCGATCTTTAAGATGATCTCAATGAAGATATGAACAAGCTAAATATTCGAGATGAAAGGTGGGTAAATATAAGTATACTTAGGATGAGAATAAAAGAAAGAAAGACAATGAAAAGAAATCAAAGAATCTCAGCATTTCACATGAGCTTTACTTGGAAATCCAACGAAATATATTGAAGGTGTTTCAATAAAAGAAGGACCTCCACTTGAAAGACGAAATTGCAGATGAACGTACCAATCTTCTTATCCAGACAATTTATCTCAAGAAGATCTTAGTACATATCTGCTTGCTGTAAACTTTGAGAACGGTCTGATCTCAAACGAGCAAGAGTCTGATAACATGAAGAAGGTGATTAATGCGATCATAAAGAAGATGATAAAGGAGGAGCGTATGCTTATGGTGGTGGAAGACAGTAATGACCCCAGCAAAAAAATGTTGCAGATTCATCCCAACTATGTTGAACAATGAATGATAATGAAATATTTGGCCATTAATTTTAAATATAAATAAACTTAATTTGTCGATTTTTGGCAGAATTATAGTAGGTTCCTACCACATCATACAAAGAGATCTATTTCATTTATCAATTTACGGCATATAAAAGCAATAGCTGATATCATAAATATTGATATAATTAAAGCCGAAACTATAATAAATCATATGAATCAATTAGCATCATTTTATGAGATTATTTGGCAATATTTCAACAAATATTAGTAGTATAATTATTACAAAATTGCTGTTATTTTAAATAGAGGAGATAGTTAAATTTATTTTTGATTAGTCAGACATTGAGGTAAAACTTACCCAAATTTAATAATTTATGTGTTTGCTGCTTTAACTATTATTGACTTATTTTGCAATGTTCTCCTCCAAGACAATGGAATATAGTTCTTTGATATCTGAAAATAAATTGATATTGGTTGGCAGCGTACATAATTTTTTAATGATTTCCACTTAAAAAAAAATTTGGTCTTAAGCTGAGGATGAAGTGTTAAAGAAGCTGTATGAAGAATAGGGACTGCGTAACTGGAGTATGATCGCTAAAAAGATGTCAATGTAGTTCAGTTTGCCTCGAAAGAGTGCAAAGCAATGTCGAGAACGGTATATATTTCCTGAATCAGCTACGAAAATCACATTAACATGTAAACAGCCAAGGTTGAATGGACCATAGATGAGGAACTTATGCTGATTCATTTTCACAATGACATCGGCAACAAATGGTCAGCCATAGCGCAGAAAATTCCAGGAAAGTAAGTAGGCTAATACTTAGATCTGACAATACGGTAAAGAATCATTTTTACTCGAAGTTGCGTAAGGTGCTACGAAAACTGAATTCAGTTATTCACACTTACTTTCGCAAATAGTTCCGCTAAATCAACATCAATGTTATCTACAAAGTAGTTGAGGCATGTGAATAACTTTTCAAAGACAAGCCTAACTGCGATCACCGTATTTCTCTTGCTTGTCGAGGTACTATCTGTGATAGTCAGAAATACAGAACAAGATGCTAAATTTAAGCATGTTGAAAGAATAAGAATTCGATTCTCAAGAAAGAGTAGCCATTTATCGAGAAGTCATTCGATAGATTTACGGAATAAGTAAGCTTTACAAGCGGAAGAGCAAGAAAAGTAGAAACAGCTCAATTCAAGCACCCAACCTCAAAATAAAACACAAAAAAGAAGTTATTGTAGTCTCCAACCAATCAGAACAGGGATATGTCAGTTAAGATGACTCCGCCTTCGAGGAAGGAGAGTCTAGTCATAGTAATATTAAGAAAGAGGATCCAAAGCCAAATGAGGAGGTCAATTAACATTAGAACTTTTAGGGAAGCGAACAATCCAAGGGGCAGGCCAAATCAATAAAAAAGAAGAATTAAATTGTTGTTAAAGATGAATAGCAGGGGATCAAAGACCTTCTGAAGGATGCAGGCTTGCTGCAATATGATAAATCAGAGATTCAAAGCATCAATGGCTTTAAATTTTCCTCTCGATCCTCTTTCAAGAGTTATTCCTAAAAGAACGACTCTGATAATCAGTTTTGTATACATTTGCTTATTTAGTCGAGGACAGTGAAATAGAAAAAGGGTTCTATTCTAAACGTAGAAAAAGAAACGTTTTCAAGAACATCGGAGACCCTTCCGAAAAATCAGAAGGAGAAGGAGGTCCCGGGGATTTCTATTTCAACTGCTGATCTCAACTTATTTTCACAAATTTAAATAATAGTAAAATGATAAAATCAAGTTAAGTAAAAATGTGAAACCTCTTCATTCCCAAATATTTTCTACTGAGGAAGGGCGACTGTTTTACGAAATTATTTTAGTCCTGTGTAAATCCTTTTAATTGAAAAATGGTTTTTTTACCAATCATCTGGCTGCATGATCTATGGATATTCATCTCCTACTCCCAAGGCAAGCTAATTCTTCTCAGTTAGGCTTGCTAGAGCTTCAGTTTGTGACTATTCGTATATGGTAATATAGGGATGAGTTTTATGCAGAGATTTGCTGTTATTTTTTTCATTCCTTTTCTCCATTTAGTTAAGATTAGTATGATCAAGTTAAAAAAAAGCGTAGGGTAACCGTTTCTTTGTCCGATTCAGCGTTGAACTGATTGATCTTTTTAATTCAGTCTTTTCCATTTATTTTTTTAACTCTTTGCTTTTATCTTTTATGAATCTATGCGAAATGGATTCGACGTCTACCTCCTCCGCAAAGGTTAACCTTTGCTCTTTTTTAGTTATAATGCTAAACTGATGACATAGACGATCAATTCTTTTTGAATATTTAGCATCAATGAAAGGAGAAGTCAGATGTTTGATTTATTTCCAGGGACAATTTTAGTTTTTAAAGGTACTACGGATTCTTTGTTAAATCTTATGAAGAGACTCCGGATCTGTCAAACGATACTCTGAAATTAAAGATCTGGAGGAATGATTTGGCACCGATTTTGGACGATTTTTGAATGATTTCATTATGAAATAATCTAATTTATTTCAGTTATACTCCTTATTAGCTCACTAATAATGACCGATGCTTTTTTATGGGAAAGTGTAAGGGTCAATTCATGAATATTTGAAGATATCAATAAATTGAATAGAACATCATTTCTCAATCAATATTCCCATTAATAATCAGCCTTATATGAATTAATAATAAACTCCGATATATTTTATGAAAAGTAGGACTTTTATAACTGAATGAGGTCTACAATTTACACCAGCTAGACACTATAGGGATCTTAAGTTATTGGCAGAGGTTCTAAGTCTGTGTCCACTGTTCTCACATTTTTTTCCTCCATTAAAGTTTAGATATATTTGATGATGCTTGGAATGTCATGATGGTGCTTCATCATTTTTTGATGGTGACTTCCACATTGGTGTGCCGATCGGCTTTTAACTGTCTGACTCATCATTAAGTTGATTTTGAGTATTCTTCGATCTAATCGATTGCCTTCCATAACGTCCTGATATTATCTTAAAAAATTCATGTAAGCCACATTTTATTCTATTTTCCAGAGAGAATTTTTAAACTTATTTGCATTTACCGAAGGTTCTCCTTATCTTAGAGATAGAGCATGATCCTTTTTATATCTATATCTTTTTGGATGAAATATCTAATGAGAACTTTCTTCATCAAATGAGTCACTATCATTTTATATTTCAGAATATTTTGAATCTGAGTTTTCTTTCAGTGATTTTGCTGTTGATGGTTTTTACATTAATTATAACAAGGAGTGGCATTGCTCTATATCAATTAAAGGCTGAAAAGTCAAAATTTATGCCTAATTTTAAGATTAAAATATTTTGCAATGATTTTGTTGTAAGGACTAACTATATTTGGCTTGCATAAAGTTTTTATCATCAAAATCAAAGCAATTGCTCTATCCTCCTTATTAAAAATTTAAATCTGAATAAATGTAGAGAAGAGATGATATTTTGATTATTTATGTTGTGATAATCTGCTCACGCATGTTTACAATACAAAACAGCCATTTTATCATGAGGATCTGATCCATATTTTTTTACATGTTGGGAGGCCCTTTCACGACTAAAGCAGCTATCACGGTGAAAAAAAACACATTAATTTCGTTGAACCAGGATAAAAGGTGGAATTTTAACAAACAATATTTTTACTGAAAAATTTTTGGTGAGGAAATATCAAATGTTTTTATTATCCTTATAAAGACTACTATTAATGTTTGATAATTTAAATATATATAAAAATTAATCAAATATTCTATTTAATTAATTCTCTAATCGATTATCATAATTGACTGATCAACTGGAAATGCTGAATCCTTGGCCATGTATCCAATTCATATTGGTTTGGTTAAAAACAATACCATATTTTTCCTAAAATGAGGATAAATATTTCAAGGTGAAATTATTCGAAATGAAGTTAATTGTTATAGTAGCTTTGATAGTGATATTCACTCTTTTTAGGTTGATATTATTTAATTTTGTTTTAATTAGGATGCCAATATTTTCAATCGGGAAAATAATATTAATAACTCTAATAAACTAGCAATTTACAGAAGATGCAAAATTATTCATTTTTAACAACTATGGGCATTTAAGATTGAATTTTAATTAATTTAGCAAAAAATATAAGATATTAGTAATCATTGCATTCGGTAATAACATCGAGCAAGGGCCTGTTGTATATTGGAGGCCATCTCTTCACTTAGCCTAATCACTTTTTTTGGTTGTATTTCTTTTTCATTTAAGGCTTCCTCTAAAGTCTTCTGATATTCGGTAATAATTTGCTGGAAAATCGATGGTTCAAGCTTTTCGTTATCAGCAACCATAAAGTAATCATTGTACTTTCTATAGTCTATTTTTTTGAATTTGTTTATTTGCATACTCTTTTTTAAAGTACTTTGTGTAAGACCTATGTTTTGGGTTGTTTTTATTGAACAATCTCCCACTTCATAGACACTGGAAGATTTATAGCGAGAACGTTTATCTGTTGATTATCGAGCATGGTTTCGACTTGACTTTTTGGTTGTATGCACAAATCGATTGATAAATTTAACGAGATGATTGAGAAACTCATTGTTTCCTTGGGCTACTTGCTATTTTTTAAGAAAGAATTAAACTTATCCAATCAAATTTTAAGAAAACCAGCAGTTCTTTTATTTGTATGGCTTGCCGAGATAATGCTTGTTTGTTAAATCAATAGCATCCTTACCCTGATAGCATTCATTTATTATTATTTGCAACCGCTTCATGTCTTCCCTCAATCTACAGTTCTATACTTTCATCATTTCCACTGCCTTTATCTATTTTTCCATATTATTTATCTTTTTTGCTGATTCCTTTTTGTCCATCTTTAGACTTGCTATCTAACTTTTATAGAACTAATTTTGTTTTGCAGTGAGCTCTTTCTCCATATGCAGTGCCTCAATAATATTCTGTAAGCGTTTAATATCTTTTTGCAATGAACTCGCATTTACCTTTTCTGATATTAGTTTTTTCTCATCCTCTTGAGCATTTCCTTTCAGTTCCGCGAGTTGTTATTGGATGAGTATAATTTTTTGTTCCTGCTAAATGATTTGTTTCTTTAAATTATTCATCTAATTTTACTTTGCTGACAAATTTCGCAACCCTTGCGCCACTCTTTACTTTAAAGCAATTACAATGGTAGAGTTTTGCTGTTTATTTATTAATTTTGAAGCTGAAACATTTTCGCAATGTTAGGTAAGAATCCTTGGCTTCTTCTTCTCACTATTATAAACGATGTTCGCAGTGCCTTCTTATGAATTGGCTTCATCACTGTCATCCGGATTATGCTATAATATCTTTCGATATCGTTCCTTGAGTTGTTGAATATTGAATGCCATTACAACGACTATAAAAATTATAAATAAATGGAATAAGCTGCGCCATAAATATACTTGACGTGTTAAGATTACTTTTTATTCATAAAAACTAATAATTAGTGATATAAGCCATGGCGATACAATATTAATTCGCTAATTCATATGTATCTTATTACAAATTGAATCATAACTCAAAGATAAGGTAAACGAATACCTCCATCTAGTCGCCAAATGCCTCCTGTTGCATAAGGATTCTCAATAATGGAGGTCGTCAGTTTGGCAAATTACTCAGATCTTCCCAAACGACCAATTGGCACTTGAGAGATCATATGATCAACTGCTTTCTGCTGTATCATATCAGACATAGGAGTATGGAAAACTCCTGGAGCAATACTCATCACTCTGATCTTATACTTTCCCAAATCTCTCGCCATAGGAACGGCCATAGCGTTTACGGCTCCTTTAGTAGCTGCATAGATGACTTGTCCTCTCTGTCCTTCATAACCTGCTACACTGCCTACCAAAATGATAACCCCACGCTCTCCATCAACTTCAGGTTGTTAAGACATCATCTTAGAAGCAAATTTAGCGACGTTAAAGGTACCTATCACATTGATTTTTAGCAATCTCTCCATTTCTGAAGTTGAGGCAACACCCTTTGAATAGATAATTGTTCCAGCAGTCACTACTCCTGCACAGTTAATAACAGCGTCTACTTTGCCATATGTTTTCTTTGTGAATTCGAAGAGTTAGCGAACATTTTCCTCATTGGTAACATTGACTTTGAAAAAGACTCCTCCTACTTTTTTGGCCGTCACTTCGCCAGCTTAAGTGTTAATGTCTGCAACCACGACCTTTGCACCTAATTGTGCTAATAGTTTGGCAGTAGATTCACCTAATCCAGATGAGCCTCCTGTCACTACAGCCACAAAATTGTGATCAATTTTCATTTGTAATTTAAAAATGGAGTTTATCCATTCCAGTATGATATCATATCTATAATCAGGCTATAATTATATCTATTTAAGGTCAATAAATAGCTTGAATGTGCTCATTTCTATCGACATATTGCCTTAAATACTTTCAATTCAATGTGATAATATCCCTCAATGGCAAGAACAAAACAAACAGCTCGGAAAACTGCAGCTCAAAAAGTGCCAAGAAAACAGCTGGTGGCACAGAAAATCGCAAGAAAAACAGCTCCTCTTCCCTCTGGAGTCAAAAAACCTCATCGATTCAAACCTGGAACAATTGCTCTTCGATAAATCCGCAAGTATCAAAAAAGCGTATATCTATTTCTATTTAGACTGAACTCCTCATCAGAAAACTGCCTTTCCAGAGGCTTGTTCGTGAAATTGCGACTGAATTCAAACAAGAAGTGCGTTTCCAGAGTCAAGCTATTTTAGCCTTGCAATAAGCTGCCTAGGCTTATATGGTATCGCTGTTCGAG
>Ga0302194_10001634_pt1 | contig 14276 bp, 10 predicted proteins | sample II_Bog_N1_1_FD_200227 | JGI IMG/M metagenome (GOLD analysis project Ga0302194, IMG submission 200227) | Peat permafrost microbial communities from Stordalen Mire near Abisko, Sweden - II_Bog_N1_1 | ecosystem: Environmental > Terrestrial > Soil > Wetlands > Peat | place: Sweden: Abisko...
TGGAAATTAAACGTTACGCCAGGATTTAAAAAATACCAGGAGGAAGCCTTGATGATAGTGAAGTGTTGAATGGAGTTATGGTTAACAAGGATATAACTCATCCAAAAATGCGCCGACAAATTCGCAACCCCAGAATTATCCTTTTGGACTGCCCTCTTGAATACAAGAAGGGAGAAAGTCAAACTAACATGGAGCTCAGAGATGAGAATGCTATGTGTGATGCTCTTGAACAGGAAATGCAAGAAATTGCATTCATGTGCAATGACATCCTAAAGTGGAAGCCTGATGTGGTGATCACAGAAAAAGGAGTGTCTGATCTTGCCCAGCACTTCCTCCTTAAGGGAAATGTTTCTTGCATCAGAAGAATTAGAAAAACTGATAATGTCCGTATCGCTAGAGTTTCAGGTGCTAAGATTGTTAACAGACCCTAAGAGATCCAGGAATCTGATGTTGGAACTGAGTGTGGTCTCTTTGACATTCGCAAAATTGGAGATGACTATTTTACATATTTTGTAGATTGCAAAGCTCCCACCGCTTGTTCTATCATTCTTAGAGGAGCCTCCAAAGATGTTTTGAATGAAATGGAAAGAAATCTTCATGACTGCTTGGGTGTATCCAAGAATCTATACACTGATCCAAGATTAGTACCAGGAGGAGGTGCATCTGAAATGGAAATTTCAGCAAGATTGAATGAGTAGGCCAGTAAGTATTAAGGAATTGAGCAATTGCCTTTCAGAGCAGGTATATTTTTATCTATATAGTTGGATACGCTTTGTAAATTATTCCTAAAACTTTGGCTACAAACTGTGGTATGGATGTGGTCAGAATCATCACTGAACTCAGAGCAAAGCACGCTGAATTAGGTTTTGCCACTTTTGGTATTGACGGAAATCACAAAAGAATTAGCGATATGTCCCAATAAAATGTATGGGAACCAATTGCTGTGAAAAATCAAGTCATTAAGACATCCATTGAAGCCAGTTGTCTTCTTCTCAGGATTGATGATGTTGTCTCAGGAGTTAAGAGAAAAGAGAAAGAGCAAAAAAGAGGAGCTCCCCAACCCGGCGAAGAACCCAATGAGACTTTTGGAGATCAAAGAGATGGGTGATTTATGCCAAATGTAGCTTATTATTAATTTGATAAAGAAGTTTGTAAATTAATTGAATCACCATATGCATTGGTGCTATTTTGTAGTTAAATATTCATTACCTTTTTGAACGTATTTAAGAAATTAATAAAAATTAAAAAATGTTAAAATAAGAGAAACTTTTGTTATGCTTTCTTGAATAAGCTAAGCCTAATTCTCGATTTAAACTGACACGGTAAAGCTTAAAATATATAATAAATTCAAAATGCAAATAATTGCTTTGGATTTTAATGATCATAAGAGTTTAAAGGAATCATGCTTGTTTTAGCCAATCAACATCTTCAATTCTTCTTTTTATTTATTTTCCAGCAAATTCTTTTTCTATTTTTGTTAATTGTTTGGGCTGTAATTTGAATGGAATGATAATTGCCTTCCGCCTGCCATGGTGGTTGCAATCTTTGGTGATATTTTTACTGTTTACATCTCCGTGAAATATAGAAAACTAGTTACTCTATTCCATTATATTAATTATATAAATCTAATCAAAAGGTGATTTGTATAGAATATGCTCAGATAGATACAGAAGCATATATTATTCATTGCTGACTCGTTCAAAAATATTTATATACTCGTAAAATGCAATCAAAATTTGCCTCAAAAATTTGGAAAGAAATTGATTTTGATGAAAGTAAGCTCTGCTTAGTCTGGTTTTCTTATCCCCTAAATGATACTTGTTCCTTAACGCTATTTTATGATCATCTTATCCATCAATTTGGGAACAAAGGGTATCATAATTATTTTAAATTACTGATTATTTAATATCAATAAATTCAAACATTAAATGGGAGCTGGGCATGGCGATCTTCGAAGCGAAGCCTTTAGGAGATAAGACTGGATTTAAATTTGCCGAAGAGACCGAGGAGATGTAGTATGGCAACATCGCAGAGACAGCAACTTGAAGATAATTTCGTATCCAATCTTTTCACAAAACTAAAAAGAATTCAACCATTAAAAATATCTCTACTACCTACGCAAAAATAACCCCAGGCTGGTAGCTACTCTATTTTTATAAGCTCAATAACATAAGGATCTCTGCTCCTCCAATTATAAGCATCAACTGTTTTTGGAAAACATTCCAATCACTCTCTCAGATGTCTAACATATACCCTATCCTGATCATCTTCATCTATATGAGCAATGCTTATCAGGCTTTTTCCAACTTGCCACCTCGGTAGGGTGCTTTCTTGTTTAAGAAGAGTATATAGGGATTACTGAGAGAGGAGTCGTTAAGGTTTGGCTGAATGGAGATTTTCATAGTAGTTTTGTGGTTGGAAGCAGGGTTCTAGAGGAAATAATGGTGAGAAGTATTATTGATGCTCTTGATAAGAATGTCGATCAGATGCTTATGCCTCCAAATATTCCTTCAGTCAAAAATTATCTTTTTAGAAATCATGACGCCCTAAAATTTTAGACTGCCATAGCAGAGTTTGGATAATTTATCCGGACCTATAATGGAGGAAAAGTGCCAGACCGACTAGAATGTATTGATAAAGTTGGAGGCATTTAAGTCATTGTAAATCGCGAGCCTAATACAGAGGAATCCAAGCTTCAATAAAAAACATTAAATAGTCAGTATCGGCCAGAATTGAGGACTATTGGAAACGGTTTAGTTCCATAATCAAGTTCTATCAGCTCTGAGCGTTCCCAAAACAGAAGATAAATGAATATCATCCCACTTGAACATATGTATGGAATCAGAAATCAAGAATCTCCAATTCTAAATGCAGTAAGATCAACTGGACAATTTAGAAATGAAAACTTATAAACTAACCCTATTTAGAGAAATCCAATTGTAATGCTGAGAGAGTAACCTTTTCCTTCGAATTACGCAAATGCAAGAATGATTTCTCCCCCATAACAACCTTTAGCAAATGGGTTCAGGTCAAATAATTTAATCAATAATATTCAATCCTCCACTCATATAGGCGCAGCACCAATACTATTTAGCTCAAATCATCAAATACCAGTGCAAAGAACCTTTCAAAGCCCTCCAAGATTTATTTCTCCTCAACTGCAAGTGATTCCGAATGGTTCACATATGGTTGGCCCTGCTATTCAAAATTCTAGACCCCTTTTGAGAACTCCTATGCCAGTAGCTAGATCTAGTCAAATAATTTATCAAACTCAACACATTTCTCCTCATATATTTAACCAGCCTCAAAGAATTTATTAATTTCAACAACAACCAATTTTTGGAAGTCAAAAGTATGTAAAAACAATCCCTTTTACAGTTGAAGTCATCCCTGGAAAAATTGATAAGCCAAACGCTTAAACAATCAATTTCCCGATAATGGCATCAAAAAATGTTAAAAAAAACAATCCTTCAAATATTCCAAAAGATGTTTCTTCAAATAATCCAATAATATTTCCTACTTCGTCCACTCAAGCTTATCAACAGCTTGCTCCAGTTTCAATGAATTCACAAGACAATAGAGTTCAAATTAATAGTGTCGTTAATCAATTAAATAACTACCAAAGCTAGCAAGCCCATATTTTGGTTCCGGCAAACGAGAAATAGATATAATCTTATCATGAGGTAAAGGAGGTAACTTCTCCTATCACTCTGGATGATGCCAAAGAATTGCAATCCTAACAAACTATTTCTCAGTAAAAATTAAAAAAAGGGCCTGAGGGATTCGGCCGTAAACATAGTATTAATTCTAATGATGGAAGAGTTCCTTCCTTTATTAATGAAAGATAAAAATTACATTCCCAATTTAATACTAAATTTTAAAAAGAGAAAGACTCTCCTCCAAATAATTAAGAATCAGTTGAGATTGGGGAATCTGATCGCGATTAAGCACATCAATTTAATACAGATACTAACAACAATGATGCTATCATCAGCTAACTTTTGTAGCATGAAAAACCACTTTCTAATATATAATCTTTGGCAGTCTAAAGTATAAATAGTGCTCAAGAATCCGAACAGGTATAATCTTTACAAACATCAGATATCAAAGATACAGCCAATTAAAAAGAAATTCCAATCTTAATGCAAAATGAAACTGTTGTAGAATAGCCAGATATGGCAGGATCATTTAACCCAGCATATACTGCTTTCATGTTTCAAAAATAAAACCAAAATCAATAGGCGCCCTATGCATCGTCAATAAAAAATAACTATGAAAACTTAGCTTATGGAATCACTGCAGATTAAAGAGATGTTGCATATGATAATTAATACAAATATGATACCTTCGATTATAAACAATAGTATGTCAATGCCAATGCCAATGATGGGAAATCTTCATAATAATTTTTGAGCAAATTAAGGAGTATTCAATAAGGTTCGAATGCTGGTTTAAAATAAATATCTCCAACAACAGATTTTGGGAATTATGGCACTTACTACGAATCGTAAGTTATGATTAATTTAGGAATTACACAAATTCGATTGGCGAATACAAGCAAAACTCCTATTTAAATGGATTTGATCCATAAAAATATGTATACGGAGGCAGTTCGTACTAAACAAATAATTACAATGATTAAACTTCCAACAATCAACATCAAGCGTATGCTTTTAATGATAATTATGCTAATGTTTACGAATCAAAATAGATCCCTTCTGAGGATTAATTTGCACAAAGTACAATAAGCAACTCACTTCCCAATTCTTACCCAACGGAAGATTTTCTACGGTCAAGGTAACCATATAAATTCGAAACCAATATCGATTTAACATATTCTAAAACTGAAAATTTATAATCAAATTTAACTTAGGGTCTTCCATCAAGCTATACCTAAACTTATGGTCTTTATGCACAACCATGATGTTTATATCTGTTTTGCCCAAATTATGGCACTACATATACATAAATAGAAAGAAAAAATCAGTGATTGAATTGCTGTAGATAAGCAATGTATTGTAGCTTAGTTCGGTAATTCGAGGAAGTTGTTTTTGGGCGCAAAGATTTTGTTTCATTCACTTGATTTATGAGCCGTCTATGACAATCAAAGAATTTCCTTCCTTCAGGACTTGCTATCTCCATTTCCTCTTCTCTGAGCACATCCTCTAAGTTAAGTATTTTCCACACTCTTTTAAAATTCCAACTATGTTCAGGAGGATGACTCTTTTTGGCAGGCTTAACACTCAATTTTCTAAATTTTTATGCAGCCTCATACATGTCAGGGTATACATCCCTCATTGAGAAATGAACCTCCTCATTATTGTCCTTAAACTATCGAATTACATGTCCATGCATAACCTTGACATTGTTTTGACTTTTGCGGCGCACACTAAACTTTTTATCATCATTCTTATTGGCAACATCTTTTTTCTTTTCTGTCACTGTGTAAAACTTCAACTAATCTTAAGTTACGCCTTGAAATGATAATTCAGCACTTTTTGTTATTGAGGTTTTAAATATTTGATAAGCCTTTTTTAATGTCTTCTACCTTTGCAATTTCTTCACTTTCGCACCTTTTGTAATCAAATCATTAAATTAGATAATATCCAGCATCTTCTAGAATTTATCCCTTTCCAGCTCAAGCACTATGCACTTGGAGCTTAAACATTTGGCTGTTTGAACTCGAACTGTTTTGAATATAATTTCCTCTTCGCCAAAATAGCTTGTCTGACCTACAGCCTATGTATTGACTATCATCTGATGCTTTTGGTTATCACTAATTGTTTACTTGTAATCTTCCTCCAAGAGAAGTTAAAATCCAACTTATCCTTGAATAATAAAATAAACTGCTTTTGGTTAATCTCCTCGCCGGTATATTACCTATTTTAGAGACAAATGTTTGAGTTTAAAATTGTTGATGAAGTTACCCAATTTTTTCCCGATGAGTTGTAGTACTGGAAAATGACTAAGAATATCAGTTTTGTCTTCTAGTGTGATACCATCATTGTAAATAGTTTGGAAGGAAGGATCAATTTTTTTAATTTCCACTAATACAGCATCAATTGCCACCAACTTCATTTTTTTGTGTTCTTTTTCTTTGATATCTGCCATTCCCGACTACCTTTAAGGGTTAAATAAATTGCCAATAGATCTAAACTCATTAAATTCGCCAATAAGATCGTATTATTTATTTAATTTAAGAAGGTTAATGATATTTTGTTATTTTTTGCCTATTATTTCGTCATCTTCAAACTGTACATTTTTCTTTAATTGGCTTTTAGTTATATCCTGTTGGGTATAATGTTTTGCTTAATAGATTTGAAGCTTTCCCTTTAGAATGAAGTAATTGCTGCCATCTTTGATCCAACTACTACTCACCTCGGCCGTCTATGGATAGTAAATGAGTTCAATAAAAGGAACGATAATATTTTTATTTAAATTAACGCCTGTCTTGCTGGCAATGATTTGAAGGATATTCAACTTATTTTCTTGATTTAAGGCCTCATGCTTGATGGCTATTTCAATAAGAGAATCAATAGTTTGATCGTTTATCTCTCGAATTGGTTTTTGTAGACATTTACCGCCTTCTTTTTGCTCGCAGCAAATTGCTCTCGGCGTTTCCTTTATAGATTTACGACGATTGATAATGTCATCAATTTGAAAACGTTTCATTTGGACTATTTTATTGTTATATAGATTAAATATTTATTTGCATTCAATTTGAATGGCAAAAATAGAGATAAAGTTATTGTTGCAAGACAAAACGTGAACTAGATATGGTTTGGGAGTTATGGAGGAGTAAAAATTAAATTGGTGCTAAAATTCATCTGATTTATATTTTGCTTGATTAGTATAAAATAATAATCGATTTTTATAGAAGAAATATGGGTAACAAATGCTGCGGTGAGTATTAAAATGCTCCTGAAATAATGGTTGCTAATGAAGAAACTCCTGAATAAAAGATAGTCAATGTTTAACAGTAAGGCAATTCGTCCAAGAAGATTGATAAGGACAAGTAAAAAGAAAAATTTTATGGCAAGAATGGCAAAAGAAACTCTAAAACTATCACCAATGATGTCGTCAATCAACTTAACTTAAATATTTCCCCTTATAAGGCAAACATCCTAAGCGATGCTTAGTAAATCAAGGAAGTTACGGATGATTCTTCCTCTCATTCTAAAATTTCCGGATCACGCCGATCAGCCAACTCTCTTCAAATCCGAACATAATAAATAAATACATTTTTGGATGGCCTTACCGATTAAATTATGATTGTACTTTGAAAAATTATATTTCATGCTTATATGGTAGAATCCTGACAGACATAAAATTTGATCATTGAGTTGGTTCTTGCAAGAGAAGATACATTTTGCCTGTCAGGTAATTCCAGCTCAGCAACTCATTTACTGTGAAAGCTCCACAAACTAACAAACAAAAATTGCGAATGATCTATCGGGGACGTCGTCGCTTTAAAGAAGTAACAGCTATGAAGGATGCTGTAGGGAATATGATCTTAGCAGTATTAATGCGGCTATTTTGCAATTCCTAATAAGCTTCCTCGATACTGGTTTCAATTTTGGCTGAATATGGTCGATGCTCGAGGTAGTGATGAATAATATCCATAATATATAAAGTCATAGTATTATGATAATCAGAGTAGTCCAAATATTGAGTAGTGATTGTATGCGCCTGGACCAGGGCTGAGAGTGTCTTGCTTTATAGTTTCTCTCACTTTTTTGTTAAAATGAAAGGATGTTTCTGTTTTATTGTGAGCTAAAATTTGCTTGCCTGTGGCTGATAAGTTTGTGTTATATGTTCCAGGACCCAGCATTTAGACTGTTTTATTCTATTTTTCAGGGCTTTTGGGATGTATTTTAAAGCTGCCTTTCGAGCTATATTTGGAGGTCACGCACATTCCATTGTAGTCAACTTTTTCAATTTCATCTAAATTAGAAAGCTATACATGCGCCCGGGCCAGGAACAATTGTTTCTACCCAGAGAGGAGGAAATTTTAGTTTGGCACTCATAGTCATGTTTTTTATATTCTATTTATCGTTGTGGATATCGTACTCTCCAGGACCAGGCACATGGCTTTGATTAAAGATTGAAATGGACGAGCAGTCAGCTCTACCATGTCCCATTGTTATCCCTTTTTTAGGACTTTTTGAAAAAACTGAATCAAGGGTATACTTTATTGGAGAAGGCGAACAGTTGATTCTGGAATAAATTAGTGGTTACACAGCAATATCTGATTTTTGTCCATAGCCAAAGGAAGGCGCCCTTTTATTTAGCATTGATGTCTTTTCATAGAAAAGGGAGCTAATTTATGATGGGTTTACTTGCAATCTGTGTGAATTGCGGGGAAGCGTTCTTCTTTGGGGAAGCTAAACATAGCTTTAGCTTTGGAAGTATTCATGGGTGATTTATTAACTTAACTAAGATCTTCTTTAAAGATTACAGGTTTCTACATTCTTCTATATCAATTTTATAAAAAGAAATTAAGCAAAGGTGCTCTTCTATAGAAGCAACTTCACTGATAATCGCCAGCCAAACAGTCAAAATATTATATCCAATTTTGGTAATTATATATACGGTAATTTAATCCCTAAAACCCAAAAGTAATATTGTTCCATCATTGAAGTTCTTTAAAATAATTAATTTAATGGAATAACAAAATATACAAATCAAGCATTAGTCGACTAAGCAGGTTATTTTACTTATTAGTCCTTTTTTTATAGTCTCGCTTTTAAGGCTGCTCCCTTCACCCATGAATTCTAAGTGATCTCACAAATACTTGGCCTTTTATTTGGAATTAAATTAATCATGCTGATAAACAGTTTTTTGAATTCTTCTAGATTTCCCATCTAAACTTCCTTTCTTTCACTGCCATGCTCACTCCAAAATTAACTATATTTTTCATCAATTAAGAGTTTATAAAGCCTGTTTTCAGAATTGGCCTCTCCAAAGGGTAATTTCCGAAAGACCAAAGTGAAAAGGATGACTCCCAAAGCAAATATATCAACCATTTTCCCATCATATTCTTGTGAAGAGTCTTTCCTTGCTGCAAAAATTTAAGGCGCCATATATCCCTGTCTTGTCCCTTTATATTCATTAAACAAAATAGCTTTCTTTCCTTTTCGGCAGGTGGTGGCAAACCCAAAATCAGCGATTTTGGGCACTGGTTTTCCATCCTATTAGCACACCAGAACATTATCAAGCTTAATATCACGATGGCATATATCCTTTGTGTGTAAATAATTCACCCCTTCACATAGTTGACTGAATAAGTCTAGCAGTATGGGGAATTCGAGTTGAGAGATGCAATGTCTTAGAGTTCCTTTGGAAGCAAATTCAAGAACTAACGAGTTTTTGGCTGTTTTGGACTAACTAATATTTGGATTACCATTGGAGATTAGGTTCTATTCATATTTGAACATGCGAATCACATTGCGGTGGATGAGCTTCTTCAGAAACAAGGATTCGTTGCGTAAATGCCCAGCCAGTTTGGCGTTGTCAGAAGGGACGGTTTTGATAGCCATGCGATTGGTACCTTCACCGTAGGAGTAGATGGTAGAATTAATGGTTTGACTGATAACTGTCAGTGATGCTGATGTCATAAGAATTAAATATTATAAATGCGAGGGTATGACATTTACAAGCACACTTTAGTTTTGCCTATTTCTACAAGATAATGTTTATCAGAATAAATGTAAAGCTCAATTTCCATCTTTTGCTAATTTTGCCCTCAGTGTATGATTCATAAGTTTTATTTTATTTTATAGATTATTTTAAATCGTAAGATGAACATCAACTAAATACTCGAACGAATCAGGAAGGAGGAAGTTCTTCCTGAACAAACTGTCAAGAAAGTTTGTAAAAAGATTCAGTAGGTTTTCTTGTCTGAGTCCAATCTCGTGTCTGTTTCTTCCCCGATAACACTTGTGGGGGATGTGCACGGACAATTTTACGATGTCCAAAAACTTCTTACTTTGGGTATGAGCTACATCATGAAGCGGGATAGCCTCCCAATACACGATTTATTTTTATCGGGGACTTCGTGGATCGTGGGTACAATTCTTTATAGACAATAATGCTGCTATTCTGTCTTAAACTACTATACCCTAAACAAGTCTATCTGCTCAGGGGTAACCACGAATCGCGGTATGCCTTTTTTTAATTCAGCCAGATATCCTGCACCTACGGTTTCCACGAATAAGTGATGCGAAAATATGGTAGTTCCAATGTTTGGAAGATCTTTAACGACACATTCGATTTTTTACCTCTTGCTGCTATTGTTGACAGTAGTCATGGTTATATTAAGACGAGGTGTTTTGTGTGCATGGAGGACTCTCACCGGACATACATGCAATTGATCAAATACGAGAGCTTAATCGACTCATGGAAATTCCCACTGAAGGACCAATGGGGGATCTGATGTGGTCGGATCCCGAAGATATTGATGGATGGTCACAAAATCATCGTGGAGTGGGTTGGCTATTCGGGCCAAAGGTTGTGGATCAATTTAACCGTCTCAATGGATTAACCCTAATTGCTCGTGCTCATCAATTAGTGCAAACTGGATATGAGTAGTTATTTGCGAACAAAAACATCGTGACTGTATGGTCAGCTCCAAATTACTGCTACCGATGTGGTAACTTAGCCAGTTTCTTGAAGATAGATGAGCCAGGAAAGCGCTAATATGTGACTTACAACGAATCAGATAAGAGCAAAAATAGTACACATTACCGCTAAATCATCCCATATTTCCTGTGACTCATTTTTATGGAGAAATATGTTTACCCACTTGTGCATAATTTGAATAGCTTATCAATTAATTAGTGTTTTTGATATTATAATATCAATAATGGGTTCATCCTTGGGGAATGTTAAGGTCCCTCTCGAACCAGTTGTAAACTCTAATATTGCTCAACATTCAGAATCTTCGTAGTGGAAACGGGGGACTATCAAATAATAGGAAGTGGATATCAATGTGATCGAAGTGGCGAACATTGCCTTGGCTATTAAGCATAAATAGCACATAGTTAATGTGGAGTTGATTGTACTCAGTTGCAGCAACCTACCACCCACAAAGGCCTTTGAAGACGTGCATACAATGGTGGCATTATTCAAATTAACACAAGGAGAAGAGGTTGAGATAGGTCGAACAGATATCATTAGCAATGATCTAAATCCTCGTTTTCTGAGTACCTTCATCGTAGCATCTAGCTCAGATAAGCAGGAGGAAATATAATTTCGCATATACAACTTTAGCAATCCTAACTCAGAGGAGTTGGAAGATCAAACCCTAGTAGGTACAGTCCGATCAAGTCTTGACTAGATGATAGTAACAGAGTTCAACCCTCTTCCAGTGTTACTTTCTGATAGTAATCATAAAGAAAAGACTATGCTTAAGGTGCATTGTAGTGACTACGACGGCGGGAATGTTAAATATGAGATTGAAATCTAAGTAGCTAACTTTATTGGGAAGTTGGAACTCTACTACCTGATTGAAGTCGTTAGAGATGGAGAATTAATTCCTGTTGCTAAATCTAATACAATCTAAATTAAGAAAAAAGTATTGTTTGATGAGGTTAAGGTCGCAACAAGTAAATTTCCCGGTGAAGACGCAGCTAGGCTGAGAGTAAGGCTTTTTGACGTGGCAAAATCCGAAGAAGAGGTGGGTTGTACTGACTAGCTGACCCTCTATAATATCGCAGGTCAATAATAAAAAAACCTTAGTCAGCGAGTCTACAAAAACGGTTTTGTAGTGGGCAACATAATAATATCTCGTTGGCGTAAGGTAAACCGTGATTCCTTTCTGACGTACATAGTGAATGGTGCTCGTCTACACCTTATCCTTGGTATTGATTTTACTAACTCCAACTTCCAAACCTCAGAACCTCTCCACAACTCTAATGATGATAAGAATATGTATATCGCAGCTATCCGTTAGATCGTGGGCATGCTTCAATACTTCGACTATTATAACCAAATTGCTCTTTATGGCTTTGGAGCTAAATTACCACCTTATTATAAATGTGTGGGGCAGTGTTTTGCACTGAATGGTAACTATTTTCATCCACTGATTACAGGAGGGGTTGATGAAATCATACATTTGTATAAAGAAAACTTAGCCAAGATACAACCACACGGACCCAGCAAACTATCAGAAATAATTAATATGGCCATACAGTTTTCACAAGCTTAGTACCAGTCGACCAATTATTATGTACTTATCCTGCTTACAGATGGGCAGATCGATGACTATCAAGATACAGTTGATAAAATAATTGAGGCCTCTGAGCTGCCTTTGTCAATTTTTTTGGTGGGATTAGGGAATGGAGACTTTTCTCAAATTTAGGGATTAGATCAAGATAAAGAACCACTTAAATCATAAAGAACTGGCAAAGTATGTGAGAGGGACATGATAGACTTTCTCAACTTAAATGATTACCTTAGCGAGAAATCCAGCCCGCAAGCTGAGACTAATTTGGCACTCATAACCTTCGCAGAAATTCCCACTCAGTTTGTGGATTATATGCAACGCAAAAATATTAAGCCTAACAAGGAAAAAAAAGGGTTGAAGGCTGCTAAATCAGAATTTATCTCTTAAAAAATCAAAGAGTACAAGAAGAATACAGTCGATGCCCCTGTAATTCCTTAAGTGTAGTTCTTGAAAGAACAAAAGAAAAAAATGCGCAGAGAACTTTTAGCATTGGGACTCGGCCTTGACTCTAAGGACGAGCTGGAGAAAAATCTGAACATACCCATGAACAGCATTAATTATTTCATAGAGATATTGTCAGCTCAGAGACAATAATTCAAAGAGTAAGAAGAGCGTATCGAACCTGAAACCGTAACCTACAAACAGTAAAAAAAGTTTGAAGAGTATTTGGAGAAGAATGAAGAGTTTATCAACAAACGAATTCAGAATGAGCTTCAGAAACGAGAAATTAATCAGTTGGGAAAGAAGAAACGAGTCGTATAAAAACCAGCATAGGTCTTGAAGAAGTAGAAAAAACTATTGAGACATCCTTGCTTGCAGTGTGGATAGAAATAAATAACCATGCTGCACTTCAGCTGCGGACACCTAGCCGTCTGCGAAGATTGCTGCACCAATATGTGCATACTTTGCAAATAGATTAGCGAAGAACTCGTAGATGTCAAGGATTATCAGTCATGAAACAGGCAAATCCAATTAAATATCTTCATATTATTAAATAAAATTTTATAATTGATTGATTTTATTTTCAAATCTTATGGCCACCACCACTGAAACATCCACCACCACAGCCAAACCTCTTCTTAATGTACCCTCTCATACACTTAGAAAAAATAGCTAGTCAAAGACTTTTTCGCTTTCTTTGCAGTCGTAGGTAATCTAACATCCATATAGGTGCCTATCTATTCATCTCGTTAACTTACAACATCCCCATTTTTGAAGATTTAGTGGGACTAAAACTCAATAGCTCCAGCGATATCATCATCCTCTTTCTTTACTATACCCTGCTCATTCTAGTCGTTAAGGCAGCAGTTACAGCAATTGCATTTCTTAACAAAGCAAAAGGTCTTCATCCAATTGCAACTGCAATGAGCAATTCAATTGATAGCTCTCTGTTTGCTGTACTTATTATAGCTGCATTGTACTTTCAGTCCACTTTATGGAAGGAAGATGACGAACTGACTATTTCACAGCTATGTCACGTATCTGTTTGGCTTTTCTTCGCTTAAATGAGCAGAATTTTCGGTTCTGCATTCATCAGCTTCGATATCATATCAATTTTCGGACGAACCATATAAATAATTCTGATTTTTATCAGCTTGGGAGAGATGATGGGCCACGACCTGTTCTTATGGATCTGAAGAAAAACTATGATTGAATAACATAGATAAATCATTCCTTTTATTACTCATCTTCCTCTTTCTTTTATTGGGGAGGGTGCGCTGGGTTTTTTGGAAGCGGATACTTTTTTGTTTGGCTTCTGATGAAGACAGCGTTATCTCTCTCTTTTTTGCTGATGAGCACGGAATCTAATTTTTTAAGTTCAGTTAGAATGGAGATGGCTAATACTCTAAAGTTTGGTATCGCTGAGAAGGGATTACCGTGAATAGTAAGAGTTTTGATTTCGGTTAAATTTTTGAGTTTCTCCAATTCTGTTAAATCGAATAAGAAGTTGCAATGTAGGTACAGCGTCTTTAGATGCGGGAAATCCTTAAAATTATAATCAAGGTTGACAAGATAATTATGTGAAACGTCGATCCACTGTAAATTTTAA
>Ga0302194_10001651_pt1 | contig 14189 bp, 8 predicted proteins | sample II_Bog_N1_1_FD_200227 | JGI IMG/M metagenome (GOLD analysis project Ga0302194, IMG submission 200227) | Peat permafrost microbial communities from Stordalen Mire near Abisko, Sweden - II_Bog_N1_1 | ecosystem: Environmental > Terrestrial > Soil > Wetlands > Peat | place: Sweden: Abisko, Stordalen...
TGACCCTTTCCCGAAAATTTCAATCCATGAACAAGCTCCTGCTGGCGCTCATGGTCGCTCTCTGTCTCTTTGGGATTTACGCGATCTACAGCGCCACCTGGATGAGGGATGTCCCATTTTTTACAAGCCAGATCCGTTGGCTTTTCATCTGCCTACCCATCTATTTTGTCGTCGCCTTCAATGACTACCGATGGGTTCGATACGGAGCGATACCAATCTATCTCATCAGCGTTATCCTGCTCATCCTTGTTTTTTTTATCGGAGTGAAAGTCTTTGGTGCGCGCAGCTGGCTTAATCTGGGTTTTGGTAATTTTCAACCCTCTCAGATGGCCATCTTCGGCGGTGTCCTGCTCTTCGCCCTCTTTCTCAGTGAATCCTCGGGAATGCATTCCGCTCTGCGAATTTTGATCTGTCTTGGATTCCTTGCCGTTCCGTGTGTGCTCATCCTGATTCAGCCTTACCTGGGAGGCACCCTTGTCTGGCTTCCAGTCCTCTTTGCCATGCTTTATGTAGGTGGAGTACAGGTTCGTTATTTAGCAACACTGCTTCTCCTAGGCATCGCTCTCATCCCGGTTGTCGTAAATTTTGGGCTGAAACCTTATCAAAAAGACCGAATTTTGATCTTCCTTGATCCTTCTCTTGATCCGAAGGGGGCCGGATGGACCATCAACCAGTCGCTTAACGCCATTGGTAGCGCCGGATTCTGGGGCAAGGGATTCAAGGCTCACAATACACTCAACGAACTTGGCTACCTTCCCAGCACCATCGTCCACACCGATTTCATCTACTCTGTGTTTGGTGAACAGCATGGCTTTCTAGGTGCCCTGCTCCTGATACCAACCTTTGCCATTCTCCTGCTCCTTGGCCTCTATATTGCCTCGAAGGCTAGGGATCAGCTTGGTCGCTTGCTCGCCGTAGGAATTGTCATGCTGCTTTTTACCCATGTTTTCATGAATATCGGCATGACTGTGGCCGTCACGCCGATCACCGGGTTGCCACTTCCAATGGTTAGCTATGGGGGCTCCTTCCTTCTTATCACGATTTCTTGTCTCGGACTGCTTCAGAGCGTCTGGATTCACCGCAAAGCCATTTCTTAATCCTCTTTTACGCATGCGCATTCTTTCAGGAATTCAGCCGACTGGACTCCCCCATTTGGGCAACTACTTCGGCATGATGAAGCCAGCGATCGAGCTTCAGGATAAGGGCGAAGCCCTCTACTTTGTTGCCGATCTCCACGCCCTCACCACGGTTCGTGATCCCGAGGCGCTTCGCCGCAATACCCTTGAGATCGCGATGGACTTCCTTGCCTGCGGTCTCGATCCAGGGAAAGCCTGCCTTTTTCGGCAGAGTGACATCATCTGTGTTGCAGAGCTCTCCTGGATTCTCTCCACAGTGACTCCGATGGGCCTCCTGGAACGATGTCACTCCTACAAGGACAAGCTTGCGAAGGGGATTCACTCTTCTCTCGGTCTCTTCAGCTATCCTGTCCTCATGGCCGCGGACATCCTTGCTTACGACAGTGATGTTGTTCCCGTGGGCAAAGATCAGAAACAGCATCTGGAAGTCACCCGCGACATCGCAATCAAGATCAACGAACTTTACGGACCGGTCTTCAAACTTCCCGAACCGATCATTCGTGATGAATCCTCCGCCATTCTCGGAACCGATGGTGCCAAAATGAGTAAGAGTTATAGCAATACGGTGGAACTGTTTTTGGAAGAGGCTCCCTTGAAAAAGAAAATCATGGGTATCCAGACTGACTCCACACCCGTCGAATCTCCAAAACCAATCGAAGGATCGGCCATCCTGGGCATCTATCGCCATGTCGCCTCACCCAGCGACTACGCAGCGATGGAGGCTGAATTTCTCGCAGGAGGCACAGGATATGGTGAATTCAAGAAACGCCTTTTTGGTGCTGTCTGGGAATACTTCACTCCGATGCGCGAAGAGCGCAGACGTTTTGCATCAGACCCCGGAGAAGTGAACCGGATCCTTCGCGCTGGGGCGGAGAGAGCGGCAGCAATTAGTCATCCTGTGATGGAACGCCTTCGCCGAGCCATCGGATTGATTTAAGAAAACCGAATGAATTACCTTGCGCACGAATTATGTCGTGATACTTTCTAAACTCTTGACGCGGGGTGGAGCAGCCCGGTAGCTCGTCAGGCTCATAACCTGAAGGTCGTAGGTTCAAATCCTACCCCCGCCACCACTTCCTTCTCATTGCCGGAGAGGAACTTACGCCAAGTTGGCGACCGCCCGTTTAGGGCGCGTTTTTGCCCTTGTGCTCTAAAATCGAGGTATTTTGTGCTCTATCGAGCCGTGTTTGTGCCTATGGGGCCCCACCCCGTCATTCCATTAACACAAGCATGGCATCAGTATTTTTCCGCGGCAGCCCACCAAATGGCTCATGGTGGCTTCGTATCTACAATCCAAAGCTAAAAAGGCCAGATCGCTTCAGTCTTAAAACTGCAGACCCCGCCCGTGCGGAACTCATTGCCAAAAAAGTCGAACTGGCATTCGAGCTTTCCAAACCGCATTTGAAAGGAGTCGAGATTCCAGAGGAGATTTCCGAGGCATTGGAAATTGAGAGTTCATCCATTCAGTCCCCTCACCCGCATCAAATCTACGCTCCAGCGCCGAATCCCTCACCTCGACTTCCTCGTCTCAAGATCGCTGATGCCCTTACCCTCTACCTTGGCCACATCAGCTCGGAAAATGATCCCCACCATGTTGCGGGGAAAATTTCCATGCTCCGACAACTCTTCGGTCCCAAGCTTCTCCCTTACAAACTGGCCCCGCAGGGGACGAAGGATGCGGTAGAAATCTTTAAAGGAGAGTTTGTCGACGAACTCTCCGCAGAAATCGTGCTAAAATTTCTCAATGAACGGAAACTTTCCCGCAAGTCACGCCGGCATTACCGCGAAGTATTTCATCATTTTTTTGAAGTGCTCTTGAAACATGGTAAGATCGAGCCCTTCAGCTTCCACACCCCAAATCCCATGGCCAGCCTTCCCTCGTATTTGGAGAAGGGAGGCAACCACATTGTATTCCTACGCCCTGGCGACAAAGTAAAACAAGCGAATGCTCTAGAATCAACGCCCTCCCTCCATGCCGCCTATATGCTCATGTCGGAGGCAGGGCTTCGCCGTTCGGAAGTTCTCTGGCTTCGCCGGGATGCCATCGCTTCAGACTTGAGCTTTCTTTCAGTCACAAATCAGGAAGACCCTGAACACGACAGAGTCAGCACGCTCAAGACTTTCAATAGCAAGCGTCCTGTCACAATCCTGCCTCCGCTAAAAGCATTTCTTGAGAAGTACCTATCGATGCTTAAAGGAGAATGGATCGTTCCAAGCCCCTCTGGAAAACGCTGGAATGCAGATAATTTCAGTGCAGCTCTACGACGAGTAAATAGCATGTCGAAATTGGAATGGTCCGCCATGCATTACCGTCATACCTACGCGACCGAGCGTGCCGGAGAAGGTTGGACTACATTTGATCTCGCTCACGAAATGGGCACATCAATAGCGATGATCCAGTCTCACTACGCCGCGTTCGTGAAACCGTCACGACTCACTCGGTAGGAGCCTGTTCTGGAGCATACTCCATCATTGCCTCTAAAAATGCCATTCTGGCAGGCTCATATAATGATTTATCCCCAGTTTTCAGCGCGTTATAGTAACTAATCGCTGTTGCATTAAAGTCCGATTCGCCCTGTAAAGCAGCAGCCAGGGCGATTTTTTTGTCAAGCTTCCACTTGCTTTTCAGGAGTTTAGCTTCATCAGCCAGAATAGCTGTCAGTCGGATATGTCGTGATTTTTTAGCTACATCATCGGTATAATCCTCGGCAGCGCCGGATGCAGTCAGTAGTGATTTATCCAAGTCGCCAATTTCTATAGAAGTCCCTTCACTATCCACTTCTCCGGTTGAATTTAATAATATTTTTTCAAATCGAGATTCATAACTGTTACGTATATCACGGATAGAACTTCTATGATAATTTGCAAAACAGGCCTGAGCGTATTTCTTATCGAAAACAATTATAGGCCATGGATTTAAAAGTTCACTGCAAAGTCTCATCCTATCAGGTTCCAAATCCTGATGAACCTTTTCCACAAATTGGTCGTATTGAGCTACAGACGATTCAGGATTTCTCAAAAGAGTTTCCTTTGCGTCCTCGACTAGGTTAGTCATTTTAATGTCATCAAGTGTTGACAACAATGACTTCTGCACATGTTGAATGATCAACTCACATGCCCTCGGGTATAAAAGAATAACCTGTTTGATAATAAAATCAAATTTTATGTTTGATATAATATATTCAGACTCGGCGCTACTAAGCTGGGCTATAGGCGTCCATTTTATGTACAGAACTCTATCTAACCATTTATAATAATCAATCTCATTATTTTCAATTATGTCTTTGTATTTTTTCATTTTAAGTAATGAAAAAATAAAAACTGAAGGATCAATGGTGATTAGCATCAAGCTACTCAATAGCGCTGGCTTAAAATCCCTGTCAGCATCCGATATTTTAATCATACTATCCAACGCCTCGGGCGAGTTCATCCATGGAACTTTTGGCCCCAGTAGAATTGCACAATCAATTAGTGCATCATCTTTATTTACATCTAGAAAATTTTCTTGGGCTTGATGGGCCATAGCATAGTCTTGCTGTATATTTTTAAGACAGGAATCCGTCAGGATTAATGTTCTCAAAGACTCCAGATTCAACACAAATTTCTCGCCATCATGTGGAATAATTTTGTCTTCATCGCAAAGAAATCTTGCGCCTGGTTCAGCAATTGTTCCCGGGAAAAATTGCTGCACTTGTGTTTTGTATTCCGGAAGTTTTTTTCGTTCCCTATATCGAATGGTGTTCAGGGTAATATTTGCTTCTCTAGTTGTTGAATTATGAAATGGCTGATGAGGTTCTGCAATTTTCAATCCATCCCTCTTGATTATTAAGGCGCATTTCAAGCGCAGATCAATTGCTTTGTTAGTCACTAGGGGTGTATGGCTGCATACATTGCTTTTCCAGAGTTCGCTCACCGTTTTAGCTAGGGTCGGAAATGCGCTTGCCCTTAACCTTGAGATCTCCGGTGAAAGCATGATCCCAGATAAAGCGCCAGCCATATCATCTACTCTGATCTGAGTAACGGGCGAGACATCGTTCAGAGATATTATTTCGCTGTCATTACCAGAAACTAGAGCGAAGAGCTTTTCCCTTGTGGGATCAGTTTGTAATTTTATCTCATCAGGGCTCTTAGTAGCCAAGATGACTTCTGCAAACCAACTTTCTGGTGTCACAATATTGGATTTCAACTTATCAATATTATCTGATTTTGTATCCAATATTTGAATAAGCTCGGCCATGTTTAGATGATCTGCTGATACATACGAGACAGGTAAAAGATCAGATATTGGCTTCTCAATGAATTGTGTAATATTTATTTCTGTGATCTCTACACCTTTTGTGCCTAAAAGTATAATCTGAATATTGGAACCTAAATAGACACCTCTAATATCTAAATATGGTTGTGGTTCGTAGAAATCTTCAAGTCCATCACTAGAACAAGTAGTGGGAGGGATGAAACTTTTTGACCCTTCCAAATGCGACATTTGAATGTTGCTTGTGTCACCCAGAGAGGCATTGCGGTTTTCAGTTTCTAAACGCTTTTTATGTTGGGTGATCGTTTCAACCCCATTTTCATCCAAGATTTCCCTGATCGTCTTCCGCCTCATGTTAAGGATTTTCGCAGCCTTACGCAGAGATTCATTCGGATAATCTGTGAAATGGCGGAGTACTTTTTCTTTTGTTTCTTGAGAATTTTTTCCCATAACGAAGTCATTATACCACTTTTTTCCCTTTTTTTAAAAAATTGAGAATTTCGATGGGGACCCACCCCGTCACTCCATTTGTGTATGTGTGAATACGATTACACCACCCGATGACACAAAGTATCTTGACCAGTATCACATTGGACTACGTTGGCAATGCCATCCCACGACCGTCCTCCGTATTTGTAAGCGGTACGGATATTCAGGATTAAAATTTGGAGGTCGCTCATCAGCACGACGATTCGCTCTCACTGTCATCGAACAAATAGAGAAAGCGGCTGGATTTTCAATTGGAGTAAGCATCAAATGAATCCAGTAAAACCAAAAAAAGAGATTGATGCATCAAAGGTTGGCTGCACTAAAGATGCACGGGCGACTGCCGTAGGCATACTGGCTCGGATCAATGAGCATCACGATCGCACGATGCCCGAGTTTACTTCTAGTACGATATCCCACTGGGGCATGATAGAGGGCTACATCGATTGTGCGATAGAGAGTGGTGATCTGGTAAGTGTAACTGTCCATATAGTCGAGCGCTCAGGCAGCGGAACTCCACGCACCTTAAAATTACCAGTGACTCTTGACGCAACATCGAAAGATAACCCGTTCCGAAAGGAGGTTCTCTCTGAGCAAACCACCCAGCAGGACACAAACCAAGTTAACTCCCAATCCAAACCTGCACCAAAGAGCGCAAGTAGCACCGCCCCAAAAACCGACACAAAACCAGTAATTGCCCTACAGGGCTCCTCAGCAAGATCACCGCAAACCGTAACGAGCAACACACTGGAGGAGGCAAATGTCAAACAACCGAGCCAAACATTATTGTAAGAAGGTAAATCCCCACCTAACTGTGATTTTAAAGGCAGTCGCAGATTACTGGGAAGTTTCGCCAGAATGGCTGAACCTCCTTCCGGATGAATTTGAGAGAGTTGTCATCACAACCGCGCTTTTGGACGGGAGAACACGTGAGCTTGTTTTACAGAATCCCGATCTGTTTAGCTCTGGTAATTTCAAAAATGCAGCCAAATGTCGCCTCTTTCCTGTGGCAGCTCTCATTGGAGAGTATCCTCTGATTGAAGAAGCTCTATTCGTGTCCAAATGGCATGACAAATCACTTCAGGAAGCGATTGATGAAGCTCTGCAAAAGCATTATCTCAACCCACTTCTTGTGCGATTTGGAAAGTTCCTGATGCAATTTACAACTGAGTTCATTTCAGTCTACTCAATAGCCCCCACCGACATCGTTAAGAAATGGCGTTTTGATAGACTGCGTCAGCCTCGATATTTTCTGCACGCAGAGGTCAGCGATACTGATCTCCAAAGTGGAATGGGGTATCAGGAAATCGTTCAGTTAGTTCCAAAGCAGAAAAGAAAATTTCTATCTTATGATGGATTTAACTATCGACCACTCAAGTCCGAACGCAAGAAAGCCACGCTCGATAAAATGCTTGAAAATGCTATTCGCGAGAAGCTCAGGAAAGTAGGCGTGCAGGACGAAACCATATTTAACGAAGGCTTAAAAGCAGTCAAAGAGGCTGTGCTCTTTGACCTAGAAGAAGCAATGAACATTCGAATGGAATCAGAGAAAGCGGGTACTGCTTCTGAGGAAACTTTCATCCGTTCAGCTTCCAAGAGTGCTGATTCCCGCTACTATCTAAGCGCTGTAGCTACCGGGGGGACTCTTGGTGCTGGCGACATTGAATTCATAGTAAAAAAATGCATGCAGGATGCATTTGATCGTTCATGCAAAAACTGGAAGGAAGCCGCTGCAACCCTGATATCAATGGCGATTTGGCATCCATTTGGGGAACTTGAGACCGTTAAGATAACAGGCTGTTTCGCTCTCTCATCGATCAAACGCAGGGATACTCCAGAGTTCATGGATCTGCATGAGCAAGTTGGTTCTGGGTTTTACCGAGTCATGCCGTCGGCTTTAATGCCTCTTTATTCAGAGTTGCAGGCCGGTGGATTTCCAAAGTGCTCTGCGATTAAAGACTACCTGAAGAGCCTCCGCCCTTGGTTCACCTGTGCACGACTCCAGCAATCCTTGATGACTGTTTGCCCAACTAGGTGGAACTTCCCCCCTGTCCTTCCTATTCTTGGATTCTATCCACTGAATGAAAAATCGCCAGCCCTCCGCTCATACTGTCGTGTGGATGATCGCTTTCTCCGCCGATGCGAGTCATGGATTAAACTTTTTGACCCAAGCTGTGATCTTTCAACACTGAATGGGATCAACAAGTTCAGATCATGCGGATCTCCAAATGTTCCAAAACTAGCAGAACTGCGTGATTTTTCATCCACCGTCAAGTTGCTTTTGGAAAGTGAATTGCCTAGCGACGCTACCGAGGCTCTGTGCACTTTCAAGGCGCTTTCATCAGGTTTTCATTTATTAGGAAATGTACTGCTGGGTGGTTTGAGAAATTGGCCCATGATCATTCCTAGAGAGGCAGAATGCGGATGGTTTGGATTCCAAAAATCGCACTATCTCTACACGCCCTCCTGCTTAATCCGAGAGTATCTCCCGACGTACCGAACCCGATTGGATGAACTTCTCACCATATCCATCGGGGCAGGGATACAGATTGATGCTATAAAAATCCGCAATACTTCGATTTGCCTACTAGACATCGACTCAAACCAAGTGCTCGCACCAACCGAGTTTTCCTGGAAAGCCATGGTTGAGGCTTTCACCTGTTGCCCGAAAACCTGGAAATGGAAGGGATTTTATCCGAGGGGAATGCGTCACTTCAGTATGACTGAACTCTATGCGGCGGGATTCCCATCGAATGATATTGAAGCGTTTCACCACAGAAGTCTGTCGTCTTTGCATCCATTCCGAATCCACAGATTGGAGCCAGTTTCAAATATTGCGGTCTGCCGGGAGATGGAAGCTCATCTCCGCCGCATTATTAATCTGTGAAGCCTCGCACGATCTATCGCCACCGTTATCCGGTCTCCATCAATGAAGAGCGGCTCCGACACGGGATATGGTTTCGAGAACTGTTATCATCCAGGGAACTTCCAATAAACTCACCTATCCGGATCATTCAAATATTGGAGCAACGGGGTGTTTTATCGGTAAATTTCGTTCGTGCCCTGCGCGCCAGCAATGGAAATTTGGAGCCCCATCAGCAAGATGACCTTGTTCTTCCATCGGTAATGAAACGAGCTGAAAAAAAGGTGCGCTATGGATATCGGGAATCGATTTTGATTCCAAAATCTCTCTTTGGAGGACTTCCTCCGAGGTTACTGACGAAGTTTTGCCGTTGCGGGGACGAGGAACTCGCCGACATGTTTTGTCGCGAGTTAAATTTACCGCTGACTCACAATTGGAAGTTCATCATTCAGTCGCTTGAAGCAACCGCACTGCTCGGTGATTGCCCACCACTTCTTGTGGCGATCCTTAATTTTGTCGTTGATGTCGGCCAACCAGGGGCAGTGTGCCGGGAAAAGAGCGGTGATCATGACTATCGCCAATGGGTCAATGAATATCCCATATTTGCTCTCTTTGGTCGCAAGATTGTGGATCTCCTGAAGAATCGATCTTCGGAACAGGGGCACATTTTTGATAGCCTGAAACTCCCTCATACCTGCGTTGATGATGATAAGTTGCTATGCCGTATCGCAATTTTCTTTGCTAATGAGTATATCCCAGAGGCTCATTCTTTTCGGAGTAAGTTCCGCCAAACCTTTAACCTTCCTGCCACCCAGCCAGAGAAAGCCGGGAGTAAGGCAATATCCAGTCAGCGGAAAATTCTCCAGACATTGCCGGATGCTTTGAGGCTGGTAAGGGATGCGCAGATTGATGTTCGGATGACTTCAGCTCTTCGCTTAGGGGCAAGTGTAGTCTGGGCAAGTGGATTGGTTACCCCACACGATGCCTTCTTAGAAGTTTATCTAGCTCCAGTGATTCATCTGCCGCGAGAAATGCCTTTGATTGACCCAGTTGATATCCTGAAATGCTACGCACTTGAAGGAACGCCTCCTACTTTTGAGGATCTTCAGACTGGAAAAATCCCTCTTAAAGATGCCGCATTCCGTGCCATGCGATCAATATTGGTTCACTGCTGGCAGCGACATTGCAGCTTAATCTTTCTGACTATCGCCGACTTTCTCCTGGATGGGGAGCATCCGGAAATACACATCCGTTGGACGAAAACGGGATTGGTGAACCAATCTCTTCCGGTTTGGGGAATTATGCCAGAGGAGGAAATCATGGGACTGAGAAGTTTAATTCATTATTGCCTCGAAGAATTGAAACTTCCCGAGGATACCAGAATCACCAAACTCGCCGGATTTGGAGAATTTGAGCAGGCAACTTCCTTTGTTGCCCAGCAACTCTTTTGTGAAGCAATGGGTGCCATTGTACCGGAATTTCTCCAAAGCACGCACCTTCCTCGGGCAACAGGCTTGTCCTGGGCTCCAATTCGGGCTCTTGCCTGCTATTATCCCGAGGTTTTAAATCACCCATCTCTTCTCCATCTGAAAAGTCATTACTGGTTTAGAGACGCCGATCTGAAACATTTTAGGGAGATGCTCGCTTCCAGAAGTACTGATTCCGTCGAGTTATTCCGCCGCATCGCTTGCTGGACTACTTCAGAACAATTCATTTCGACTTATTGCCGGTCCACCAATCTACTGCTCAAACTCTATTGTTACTTGCAGGATTGCAGAGTGTTGAGGGCTGATAACTCTCCGCTTCAAGTGAGATCCAGTACATAGGTTTTCGATTCCAAGCAACTTTTTTCCCGATTTGCTCGCTTTAAACAGCTAAACTATCCACCTGTAACTATTCCATAACTCTGTTTTCTTTTAGTGTTCTTTTCCAGTGTAGATACCCTATTATTCCACGCCATTTACAGGCTGGGCAGGTATTACAAAATAAACAAAACGAGGGGGGATCCCCAACTGGTCCCCCTAAAACTTCACCCCGGCACTCCAGAAGATATTTTCGCTTGTGAGGTCACTGTTTCCTGCCGAAGCGTTGTAGAAGAGTGAGGTGTTCCACTTCTTATACAACTCCACCGTAAAACCGACTCCCGTGTAGAGCGTGTCCCGGATCGGGGTGGCACTGGTGTTCGAGAAGGTCGGACTTCCTCCGAGTGAGCCATTAACGCTGTACGGGCTCTGCAGGAACTCATGCTGCCAGCTGAGGCTGATCTGGGGAACGACAAGCACATCCTTGTTCGCTTGCCAGCTGTAGGCCACATGGGCTCCCAGGCTGTAGAGCAGGCTGCTTGTATTCCAACCCGATGAGTTGAAGTCCAGGCTCTGGGCTCCAGTTTCATTCACTGGGTTGGCTCCAAAGTAGGTGTACTGGAGACTGGTGGTTGGTCCATAGGTCCAGTTGCCCTTCTTGATGTCGTAGCCTCCTGCGAGCATGCTATCCAACTCTCCTGCTCCAGGGGTGCTGTTGGCTGTCCTGTTGAGCGTTCCGAAGGAGATGTTTCGGCTGACTTGGTAGTTGTTGTAACCTCCTCCGATTAAGCCATCGGCGTAGAAGCCTTTACCATCAGGATGTCCGTAGGTTCCAAAGAGGCCGAAGCGGACACTGTTGTCGATCAATGTGCTTCCTCCGCTATACTTGGAGTAACTGCCTTCATATCCTGCATAGATACCCGTTCCGAAGGAGTCGTTCCACTTGTAGGTCATGCCTGTTGTTACTCCGCCACTCTGGCTGTTGTAGTTCGGCAGCAAGTTGCCGCTGTTCGCTGTAGCAAAGATGCCGTTGCCATCCACGAACATGCCCCAGTGGTTGTCTGCTCCAGGGCGGAGGATGTCTTTTTTGCTGTCGAGCACACTCTTATCTCCCTGGCCTTCCACCACCATGGTGTTGTCGGCAAAGCCGCTCATGGAGAAGCCTGTTCCGGCTACTCTGACTCCCCAGAGTCTCTGGAGGAGTTCCTGGTTCTGGGCGTTGGCCAGGTTGAAGGCGATGGTGCTTTCACTTTGGTAGATGGTTGGAGCGATCGCGTTGAAGGCTGCCTGATACTGGGAGGCAGTGAGTGAGTCGAGTGTCGTTGAGACAACCAGTTGGTCTCCGCTGGTGGCCGGGATGAAGCTGTCCAGCGCCTTGGCCACTTGGTATTGGTTCGGGCTTGCTGCCAGTTGGGTGTAGCTTGCGGGAGCCAAGTTAATGTAGGCCACGGGGTCTCCCACGATCGTCAGGCGTGCACGGTAGCCAGCTGGAGCGTCGATTTCAGAGAAGGAGCCTTTGATGCTTGCTGCCGTTAGGAAGCCGAACTTTTGACCGAAGGCAAATTGGAATCCGTTGTAGGGGGTCACAATCAGGCGTCCTCCAAGCAGGGCTTTGCCACTGACAATCACCTGGTCATGGACGGTGGAGGAGGCTACCCGGATCAGCAGGTTGCCACCCTGTGTCTGAGTGTAGTTGCCATGGACGGTCAAGGTTCCAGGACTGTTGCCAAGAATGAGCAGTCCTTCATTGGTAAAAACGAGGCTATCGAATTGCCCACTGGCTAGGCACGCAGTGCCGGGAACTATATATGCGGAAAGGATTTTGCTTTTTCCAAAATCATCATTATCAGCACCATTCTGAGCATCGTCGTCATCAGAAGTACCGAGTAGATTCTGAATCAAAAGATAGGGTTGAGATATTACCCATGTAGATGTAAAGCCACCAACATTTATCGAAATAACAGCCGAATAACAAGACTGCATGATAATCCCAAACAGCAGAAGCATCGCAAAGAAAATGGATCTGTGAAATCGAGGCATGGTTTGGAGGATATAAAAAAGTGCGGTCTCGGGGGGTAAGCAAGCAGATCTCCAGCTTTTAGACCATGGGAATACAGTTCAAACCCATCACATCTCAGAAAAACTCCCCTTTTTCAAGTTCTCCCGACTTCAAGAGGGGGCCTTCCATCTCTGTTGAATTCCAGTCCAACAAACCGCCCTCTCCCCTCCCCCGCAACAATTAGAGCAAGAGAAATCAGGTATTACAAAACATACAAAACGAGGTGGGTAGAGTGTTGATAGGAGGGCTTTGTATCTTGTGAGATGCGAGGCACACGACCACTGGAAAGCAACGAGATCGAGGACATCTTAAAGGCGATGGAGGGGCCGACTGCCCTTCGGCAGAAGGCTATCTTTGTCACGGGACTCAAAACGGGACTGCGCATCAGTTGCATCCTCGCTTTGCAGATCGCCGATGTCTGGGATGGGCGCGCCATGCGCTCGCGCATCCGGATCCGGCGCTGCACTACAAAGGGCAAAAAATCCGGCTACGACATGCCCCTGCATCCCGAGGCTGCCGAGGCACTCGCCGCTCAAATCGCCACCCTCCAAGATACGAGGCCAGGGGCTTTCGTTTTCCCGCGCCAAGATGGCAAGGCTCCGCTCCACCGCGTCCAAGCGTGGAAGAGTTTTAAGTGCGTGCTCGCCCGGGCAGGACTCGAAGGAGCCCGGGGAGAACTAGGCTGGCACACAACACGTAAGACATACGCACGCAAAGTATACGAGGCGCTCGGCCATGATCTGGTTCGCACCGCCTATGCCATGCGTCATGCCTCCATCACCACCACTCTTAAATATCTTTCGTTTAATGAGCAGGGTGTCGATTCAGTGATCCTCGGCCTGTGAATGGATCGGATGCCATCTGTTCCTCCCCTCACCTAACCGCGCGTCTGATAAGCACCCTTGTGAAGGGGCTCAAGGAGAAGGATCGCGTTCAAAAGCACGCTTGAACCACTCCACCATCCACCCTGAGGGCAGCACCATTGGTGGCAACGGATAGCGGGCTGCACACGTAAGTCACTAAATTAGCCACCTCTTCGGTCGTCGCGAACCGCTTTAGCAGTGAAGATGGACGCACCGTTTTGAAAAACTCCTTTTCAAATTCTGCAAAAGGTTTGCCACCACTGAGATGTTCCACAAATTCCTCAACTCCTTCGGAACGGGTTGGCCCCGGCAAAACCGCATTCACCGTGACTCCTGTACCGGAACACGATTGGGCAAGACCGCGAGAAACGGCGAGCTGTGCTGTCTTCGTCATGCCGTAATGGATCATCTCGACGGGGGTGTTAATGCCGCTCTCGCTACTGATGAAAACGACGCGCCCCCAGTTACGCAGCTTCATTCCAGGAAGATAGACACGGCTCAGGCGCACGCCGCTCAGGACATTAACCTCGAAGAAACGTCTCCAGTCCTCATCAGAAATATCCTCAAATGGCTTCGGTTCAAAGATGCCGAGGTTATTGACCAGAATGTCCACATTGGGAAACTGAGTGAGGAGCGCCTCAGTGGCAACCTCGGTAGAGAGGTCGCCGGCAAAGCCATCGATTTTTGATTCTGGCAGAATTTTTTCAATCTGCTGCTTCGCGTCGGCA
>Ga0302194_10001653_pt1 | contig 14160 bp, 12 predicted proteins | sample II_Bog_N1_1_FD_200227 | JGI IMG/M metagenome (GOLD analysis project Ga0302194, IMG submission 200227) | Peat permafrost microbial communities from Stordalen Mire near Abisko, Sweden - II_Bog_N1_1 | ecosystem: Environmental > Terrestrial > Soil > Wetlands > Peat | place: Sweden: Abisko...
TATTGAAACTTGTGATGAACGGCTATTGGCAGACATTCATAACAGAAAACTGCATTTAATTTTCGATCCCGATGCAATCGGCTCGCCAGTGTATAATAAAGTGAATGGCTTGGCTGGCGAGAGCGTTAAAGAGAACGATAATGACAAGGCTATTGATCAGCTGCTGGATAAGTCTATTGAAGAAAGAGACGTGATTTTTGTCAGCCCGGTAAGCTGTCCTTTGTTGCCACAGCCAGAGTACGGCCCGTGCCGTTCGGGTTTTTTTGTTATCAACGCCAATTTAAAGCATGAGTTTAGCTTGAAGGCGCTTTGGGGGATTGTAAATGCCTCTGGGGTTTTAGTGGAGCTCAAGGCCGTTGCAGACGCCAGGCAAGCTCAAGAGCAAGCCACTCAGGCGGCGCACCATGCTCAATATCTCGCAGATTGGCAGGCATCTATTGACGAACCGAGCCTTCGTGCTTTCATTGGCAAGTACTCAGGCGACGATCCAGATCAATTGCTTCCTCAGGCGCAGAGTAAGTTTGACGCTATTACGCTTGATAGACTTAAGCAGGAACAAATCAAGCGGGATGCTGATTTAAAAAGAAACTCTGACGCAGCGCAGCAAACCGCACTAAGCGGTACTTGGACGGTAATCGATCACCCTGCAGTTCAAGCAGCTTCCAGCCAAGCCGATTCAACCTATGAGTATAGTCACAATGACACAAAGCTTGCCTTCGGCCAGGCCGACGCAACCTATGAATATAGCCACAATAACGCAAGACTTGCCTTTGAAATAAATGCCAATGGCGTAGCGTTGATCATTATCAATAGCAGCCGTGAGCGCATTGCATTTGCCGCGCACGACATTGCCATAGTTGCCGGCGGGCATCTATATGGTCCCTGCAATATTTTTGAAGCAAGCGGCGACATGTTCGGCACCATTAAAGTTGGTGTTGGACACACTTCAGTCGTAGTGGAGCCAGGTAATCGAGGTTTTTATATACTTGGAGGCTGTCCAGCGAGCGCTGCTTTCCAGGCGCTCACGCCTTCAGGAAAGATTACATCAATAAAAGTAGCAAGGAAATCTATTTTCCCAAGTAGCGAAACCAGAACAGATGGATTGGCGGACGATCTAAACGAAGCGTCACTTGCCACCATTGCTTCTCTCAGAATAGAGACAAAGGATATGATCATATTCAAGGACGGTTATGCAAGAAAGGCGGTTAAGTCAAGCTACATCGATTGTGCAAATTATGGAATATCAGGTAGATTCTTACCAATGGACGCAACTATTAGATTTATGGTTGAGCAGCTTCAGGCTTATTATGAAACAAAGCGGATATTTTTCACGAATGGTTTGGGCGGGGTTGACTACACATTTGTCCTGAAGAAAAAGGAAACGGGCCAGTGGGCTACATTTAAGACGGGAGAATTTATGGATTCTCGTGGAAATATTGTCGATGAAGACAATGTAAATGACAACGCTGCAAATTATTTGTGCCGTGGACAAAGAATAATGATTTGGCTAAATGAAATGCAGCTTAATAAGTTTATTCACAAAGAATAATGTTGCCGTTTATTAATGGTGTATATTTTAGCTTTGTTTTGGCTGCAATAAGTGGATTGACTGTGTGGTCGCGGTTGGAGGGGCTGGCTGATGCGCGGCGCCCTTTCGTTTGCAGTTGTGGACAGAATGCCCTCCGCCGCCACGGCGTGTGGCGTCGTCAATGCCGGTCATGCCCAGTAAGCTGAGAGAGGTGGCGGCGTGAGTATTGCTGAGTTTCCAGATCAGTTGAACGTATTGCCAGCCCATCTCAAGGCGCTGATTACCCTGTCTCCCTCTCCCACCGCTGTGCCAGGGTTTCTGGCTCGCTTCCCGCAGGACTTTGGCAGGGACGAATCCGACACGTTTGTGATATGGGCGCGATGGATACCCGTAGATGGCGGCGTTCTGGAAGCGACCCGCACATTCTTGGGCCTCTCGCCGGACTTGCCGTCGGCTGTAATGGAAATGCTGGCGGGCTTGGAGGTTGGCACATCTGTGTGGCTGATACCCTACCTTGCGTGCACTTGAGTCTTCTGTACAGCTGTATGATATCGCAGTAACCCGTACTAGCTCTTTGGATGCCTGCTTTGTTGAAAGCCGTAGCTGACGCTGAGGCATGGGAGAGAAGGAGTATTGTTGATAGCTATAGCTAGGTTGAGAGCATCGACCTGGAAAACACCAATATTTTTCCCTTCCAGCGTAAATGATCGGGCATGGATTTCGGTTGATGGTTTGGGGCGTAATACGCATGAAACTGACTGTACACGCATTATTGATCATCATAGTGACTGTACACACACTTTCGGAGCTGGCTTACCGTAGCCTGCTCCGGCATCTGAAAGGGGGATTATTCAATTTTGCGTTTGCTGCTGCATATGTCCAGAAGGCGCCAGCCAACACACACCAAGGAGGATTGCCCTGTGAAAATAGAACACCAGCGCCTTGCTAACGCCTTCGCCTATGCCGCCGAGATTCATGCTGGCCAGGTACGCAAAGGCACTGACATTGCGTATATCAGTCACCTGATGTCGGTTTCCGCCCTTGTCATTGAGCATGGCGGCGATACAGACCAAGCCATTGCCGGCCTACTGCATGACTCCCTTGAGGACTGCGGGCCAGAGCATGGCCCCATCATCCTTGAACGCTTTGGCGACCGGGTATACCGCATTGTGTTGGCCTGCACTGACGGCGTGCCGGATGCCAATGGGCAGAAGGGTGACTGGCACCAGCGAAAGCAGGACTACCTGACGCATCTGGAAATGGCTGACAAGGATATTCTGTTGGTGTCGGCTGCTGACAAGCTGCACAACGCCAGGTCCATAGTGTCCGACCTTCAGGCCATCGGGGTGGAGGTATTTACCCGGTTCAAGGCCGGCAGGGAAGACACGCTTTGGTACTACGATGCCTTGGCTAGCCTCTTCGCTGCGAGGTTGCCTGGGGCGCTCAGCAATGAGCTTGTTGGGGCCACAGAGGCGATGCATCAGCTGGCTGGCTGATTTGTGCTGGGAGTGGGTAGACTCTGATGGCGGTATCTGACTGTACAGTGTGTTTGAAACTCACTGTACAGTCACTATCTTGCATTTTGCGAGGCGCATTTTTATATAGGCGAAGTTGAATCTGCTGAGCGCCAGTGTTTGCGGGCGTGGAGAGCACTCGAGGTTGCGACTGCAATTTCTATTACAGTCGCATTTGCCCCGGAGGGTAGGCACCTGAACATCAGTGCAACAGCGCGGGCCAGACCAAATACAGTTGCTCAATAATTGGGAGGAGCGCGAAGAGGCTTGGCTGTTCTGAACCCCATTAAACTTTATCGTGCACTAGCTTGCCCTGATACCACACCCGCCCCAGACGCAGCCCGTACATCGCGTGCATCGCTGTCAATGCCTCTGCAAGGTTGACGCTCAAAGGGTCACGACAAGTGGCTTGCTTACCATCTACTTCGTAGGTCAGGATGAAGACCAGGGGGACGGTTGTGCCCTTGATGGCACGGTGTTCAGACGCCGAGTCGTTGACAGGGACTGTCAGCAGTAGTTGCAGTAGCTCTGGCTTAAGGGCCTTCATGGCGGCTAAGTGCACCGCATTCAGGACATGGGCCGGTGCTCGATAGCGCAGTCGCCCGGCATCATGCCAGACGATCACGCCAATGCTGGACAGCTCCCAATAAAGGTCGGTGGCGGCGCTCACATTTCACCTTCCACCCAGTCAGTATCAGTAGCGTTGTTTTGCTTAGAATGGATGCAATTAGCTTGGGGCGGCTTTTTATCGCCCAAGTCGTCCGTATCGCCCAGAGCAGCGTAGCTGATAGATTTACAGGTGGGCGATATTCCATGCATATCCTCCTGCCCATCGCCCAATTCTTTGTTCTCATCGCCCATGTCAGAAGAAGTATCGCCGGGTTTGGAGTCCGTACCATTGCCGGGTTTGGGCGATATGAGTGTTTTGGGCGATAATTTTCCTAAACGATCTAAATAGATCGTGCGGCTACCGGACTTCTTGTGGGCACACTCAACGCCAACAACCCGGAGGTTAGGTGCTGCCCGCGCCACGGCATTTTTTACTGCCCGGCTTGTCTGCGGCCAGCCCCTTGACTTCCGGGTACGGTCATCGACCTTATCGTCTAGTTCATTCAACAATTCAGTTGCTGTACCGGACCACTTCCCTCGCTGTTCTACCAAGCGCAAGATGGCCGACGCAAATGCCGATGCCTCGACGGCATGAATTACTGCGTTGTCGGTGCCAGCTTTGTACGCGTTCATGAAGCCCTGGGGCATGTCAGTACCGCGCTCTGCAGCCGCAACCCATCGCTGCAAGTCTTTGAACCGCCCGTTCGGGCTAATAGGCTCCGCTGCAAAACCGCGCATGGCGGCAGCTGTCATGTCCAGCAGCGCCCCCAGGATCATGGGCCTCTCGCGGTAGTACTCGCCCCACAACCCTTCTTCGCCGGCTTTGGATTTGTCAGGCAGCAGGGGTAAGTCCGCTTGCAGGACACGGCTCGAAAAGTCGGAGCGGACCGCAATGTCATCAATGCCGTTAACAATGACCGGCCGTACTTGGTCAGCGGATTCCTGTTCGCTGTCTGTAAACAGCTTGCGCTTGGGATTGCTACCTCCGGTGCTAGTTCTGCACAACGCATCGGAAATGTCATTGCGCAGCCCCGACAAGTTGTCGTAGGCCAGAACATAGGCGTTAAGGGAGTTCACCCGCAGATCATCAACATCTCGTGGAGGGGACAGCAGGGAGGCCGCTGCCGGATCAATCATGTCCTTGATCGCCTGGGAGCTGGTGCTTTTTCCGCAGCCTTGCTCTGCTTGGAGGACGAGTACCGGAAAGGGCTTGCACCCCCGCAGAGCAGCCAGCAGCCAAGCATAGATCAACGGCCATTGCTCATCGGTCACGTTCACAAACTTACGCAAGGATTCCACGCTGCCGTCACACATAGGTGCAGGGAGAGCACGCATATTTTTGTTACGTATGAACATGACCGGCGACTGATTGAGCAACTGCCAGCCCGAAGGGGTAATTTCCACTACGCGCCATGCAGAGTCGCAAAGGTCCAGATAGATCTTGTTGATGGTGGTTTCATCTATTGTCTTGATGGCTGCCACGCGCACATAGGTTTCGCGTTCATCGCCATCAAACCGTGCTCTGGAATCAATAGTGTCTATCGCATCCTGCATCCCTTTGCTGGAAACGCCACGGCAAAAAGCTCGATAGTACCGGAGGCTCAGATATTCTTTGAACGCCTTACTACGAATTTCAAATACGTGCCTGACACCATCCTTGACCACGATAGCGTACCCCGTCGAGTAAGCGTCGTGAAACAGCTCCAGATGCTGCGCCATTTCAATGAGCACGGTTCCCTGAGTAGCCTTCTTTCCGTCAGCATCAAAATGGCTGATTTCGGCCTCCGTACCCTCCGGGACCATGTTGTCGTTGGCGGCTGGCTCCGGCGGCAGAGATGCGGCTGTTTCAATGCAGGCGCGTACTGCTTCCAGACCTTTAAGCTGACGCAGATCGTCAAAGTCCTTCATGCCTTGGGGGCGCCCCATACCAAAGTCAGGATAGGCCATCAGGTAGTCAACTGCAGATGCAATATCCGCAACGGCCTTACGTCCGGCTGCATCGTCATCCCCGCAGGCAACAATGGTGGCGATTGGGTATTTATCATTCACGGCGCTGGCGGTAGCGCGCATCTGGTTGCCAGCCATCGCACATGCCACCATACAGCCGGTGGCAAGGTGGACTGACAGGCCTGTGGCGAAACCCTCCACAATGCATACTTTTTCCGTGGTGCCGGCGATTATGTGAAAGCAGCCGCCATTCTTGCCCTTAAACTCCTTTTTCCACTTTCCGTCCTTGTAGGAGATGTGCTGAACAGCCCACAGCGTGCCATCAATGTCATACAGCGGAATCAACAACGTATTACCGTCAGCAGCCAAGCGAATATCGCCTTGGGCGGCTAGACCCTTGGCTGAAAGATAGCGATGCTCAAACGGTGGATGCTGACCAGCATTGATAAACGCCAGTGCCTTCGCTGCCAAGGCATCGCGCTCCGCCAGTCGTTTGGCTTCGTGCTTGGCAGCTTCATCGGCAACGCGCTTTTTGTTAGCCGCCACCTCTTCTCGGGACAGTGGCTTGTCAGCACTGATACCGAGGAGCCCGGCAACACGGTGCAGTGCCTCCGTCGGAGTCCAGTGGTACACCTTTTCCAGCAGTGTGAAGCCGTCGCCATGACCACACTGGTTGCAGAAATACGAGCCTGTGCCACCTTTGTCATCGAAGCGGAAACGATCACGGCCACCACATGCTGGGCAGGGGCCAGGCTTGTTACGAAGGTAGCCGGCCTCAATGCCGAGGCTACTCAGAATGTACTTCCAGAGACCAATCGCCACGGCGCCAACATTATTGAAATTCACGGGGCTGCTCATGCTTAGCTCCCGGAGCCGTTGTTATGGTTCGTGCTCTGGCTGTTGCCTGCTGACTCTATAAGCGCACGGATGTCGCTCGCGCGCCAGCAGGTGCAGCGTGGCGAGAGCTTGATCGGCTTCGGGTAACGGCCCTGCTTAATGCCTTCCCACCATGCGGTGTGGCTGATGGGGATAATTGCGGGGATTGGTGGCGAAGATTTTTTGTCGCCTAGAATCTGTTTCTCTCGTAGAAAAGTATCGGGAATGTTCATTACCGTATTGCCCTGTGTTTTTGATGACACATGCAGGGTAAAATCAGTAAAACTAGGATGACAAACTAAGAGACTTGGATATTTCTAGCCTTATATATCTATGATTTTCCAGGATTTCCGTCTGAGTCAATCAGCAAAAATGCTCGGATTATCTCGGATTTGACTCGGATGGAATGCTAGTTATGGCTCGGACGCGCTCGCTGCTCTTACTTGCTGTCGAAGGGCTTTCTCTTTTTATACCGCTCTTTTCCAATTATTGATATTGCATTGGATGCGCTTAGATGGCTCCACGCCTTATCAAAGGTAGAGGCAGTGAATAGGGGATTTGCGCTGGTACACAATTTTTCCCGAAGTGTGGTCTTGCCGTTGATTGGTATTTCTTGTGGCTCCCACCCATTCTCAGCGATATGAGCTAGTATCATTTTCTTTCTCTGCTCAGCAATGGGCGTGTCATCTCCATCAGAAACGACGGCTGCTTGAACTGGTTGCGATTCTATGCTGTTAATTCTGTTTCTAGCTAAGAATGCCTGTAGATCTTCCGTATTCCATGCTGCGTATGTAGTTCGATAGCCATGAATCGATTTATGTGATTCAGCAAAAGGATAGTCCCCTAGATTTAGCTCTGCGATAATCGCCAGTTTCTCCCGGACAGCTATATAGTGCATTGTACCTAGATGGTCGCTTTTCAGCGGAAGCTCTTGGACCCTGCTGCTGATGGGATCAAACAGGTAGGCAGTCATTTGACTGTCAGCCGCCTTTAGTAGCAACCATTTTGCGGCTTCAGTATTTGAAATGCTGGCGGTTTTCGCGAGATCACGAACGGCGATTTCTATGGCTACCATTTTTTGCCCTTCGCGCTGGGCTGCAGCCAAATCGTCTGCGATGCTCATAAGTACTCCCTTTTTATCTCGTCTAAAGTGAGTTTCCCTGCACGTATTGTAGGGGCGGTTTTCTGTTGGCTTTCCTGAGTGGGGAAATTGATGTGTCCCACTCTAGTGTTACGCTGTCTTGCTGAAGCTCACCGGTATCACGGCTCCACGCTCCAGCAGATCCAGGTAGTCCGCATACCATTGCATCATGGCTCGACGGTGTTCAAGGTATTGGGCGTGGTCATACGTGCCCCGCATGTCGGCGGCATCAGCCTCTTTCTTTTTATGGGCAAGTTGGGCGTCAATCCACTTGGCGTCAAACCCCTGCGCCTTGCGGTGCTCGTTCAGCAGCGTAGAGGCGGTGTGGCGGCTACCGTGCCCGGTCATGCGCCCTTTATAGCCAATGCGGCCAAAGGCCTGGTTAATGGTGCCCTCGCTCATGGTCTGGCCAGCCCGCTTGCCGTAGCCACCTTGGCCGGGAAACAGGTATTGATAGGTGCCGGTAATGGTGTGCAACTTGCGCAGCAACTCCAGGGCTTGGCGGGGCAGGGGTACCAGGTGCGGTCGGCGCATTTTCATCTTTGGGCCGGGTATTTCCCATAGACCCTTTTCCAGATCAAACTCGGACCACTCAGCCGCGCGGACGACACCTGGGCGGCAACCGGTTACCAGCACTAGCTTGGCGGCCATGACTGTTATGGGGCTGCCGCCATAGGCAGTAAGTGCGCGAAGGAAGTCAGGTAGTTCTGGTTCCAGCAAGTGGGCATAGTGTTCTGCGTCGGGCCCCTTAACTGCGATGGAAGCGAGCTCTGATGCTGGATTGTGCCTGGTCAAGCCCTTGGCCATGGCATAGCTGAAGATGACGCGTAGCCACTGTCGAACCTTCTGAGCTACGTTGAACGCTTGGCGTTTCTCAATGGTGGCTATAAGGTCGGCGGTGTCTTTGGCTTCAATGCTGGCAATGGGTCGGTTGCCTAGTGCCGGTAGTATGTCCTTGTCCAGATAGTCCCGGCACTTGTCTGCCGTGGCTGGCGACCATGCAGGCGATTTGTACTCATACCAAGCCTGCGCGACTGCGGCGAAGGTATTGGCCTGCGCGGCCGCCTTGGCGGCTTTGACCGCTTGTTTGTCCTTTATGGGGTCCATATCCTTGGCCACGGATGAGCGGTGGCTTGCGGCTCTCTGGCGGGCTTCTGCTGCACCTATGGCGGGGTAGGGGCCTAGCCCCATCCAGCTACGCTTGCCGTCCGGCTTGGTGTACCGGAACATCCATGACTTGGCGCCGGTAGGTTTGACTTGGATATAGAGGTTTTTCTCGTCCTGCATCCTGTAGGCACGGGCCTTGGGCTTGAGCGCATCTAATGCTTTGACGGTAAGGGACATGGCGGCCACCTATAGGCCTTTTGCCGGGTGTACCGGCTAATCGGTACACCTCTGAAAGGCTTTTTGATAGATGTACCACCTGTTGTACCGCTTGGCAACGGACGTTATCGAACGTGACCGAACGACAGAAAACAAAAAACCCCGCATTTGCGGGGCTTTAAGTGGGTATCCGTACTGCATGGAACCCTGTCGTACTCTCAAATGGTGCCCAGAAGAGGACTTGAACCTCCACGTCTTGCGACACTAATACCTGAAACTAGCGCGTCTACCAATTCCGCCATCTGGGCTGAGGCGCGCAAATCTACAGTTGCTTCCCCGGCTTGTCAACGGCCCCGGAAAATATTCCTGAAAAGTCGGGCTTGGCGGGCCTGCATGGCTGCTGGAGAACGGTGTGGACAATGTCGATAGTTGATCTGTAGACCAGCCGGCAGACCATGTGTGACGCGGTCGAGCAATGGCTGCAAAGGGCGTCAGCACTGTTTTTTCACGGGCTACGGTTTGTGTGCAGCTGTGCACTCATGGTAGTTTGGCGCTGTCGGGCTGCCTGGGTCCGTTAGTCGCAGACCATGCCCGCTCATCCCGATAGGCCTAGTCTTTGACAGCGTTATGATTTATTCAATAATGGCGCTCCTAATCCGTGGGACACGCGCCTCAGGGCGGTAGCGGCAAGTAGCATGAAATGCCGTATCCGGGCCGTTTCGGGGGAAGCAGGGTTTATTGTCCGGTTGCACTGGAATGGTAAGTACCCTGTAGTATCCGTCCCAAACACAATACAAGTATTATCAGAGATAAGGGCGTCCCGGTGGTGCTCGTGGGGGGAGTATGCGAATTGATTGGATGTTACCGCGTCCGTCATTGGCATTGGCTGATGGGGTAGTGGGGTGGCAACAGGATGTTGTCGTCGTTCCAGGCCGTGGTGAGCCCTCAGGGGTTCCGGCTGGATCACAAGGGTTGACCAGGGAGAGCGGGTCTTGAGCAAGGCTTCGGGTTTTACATTGATTGAGCTGATGATGGTCCTTACCATGGGGGCCGTGCTGGCTGTCGTCGCCGTCAGCTCCTTCAAGACGCTGACCAGCACCAGCAGCATACAGGGTGAACTCAATACCTTTGTGGGCCAGATGCAGTATGCACGTGCAGAGGCCTTGCGTGAGGGCTCGACCGTCAGCATCTGCGCCTCCAGCAACAGCACGTCAAGCAGCCCTACCTGCTCGGGCGGCACATCATGGAATTCCGGCTATATAGTGTTCAGCGATGCGAACGGCAATGGCTCCTATGGCACTGGAGACACTCTGTTGCGCAAGCAGGCGGCTTTCACCACCACCGATACCCTGACCGCCAGCAGCAGCGTGTCTTTCTTCACCTTCAATCGCCTGGGCTTTGTGAATAATATTGCCGCCAGTAGTGTGGTCGTCATGACCGGGCATGCTGCAACGCCTGCCTCGAGCACTACACAGTGTGTATCGGTCGGTGTGGTGGGGCAACTTGCAGTACAGTCTTACGGTAGCGGCTATTCCTCCGGCGGCATTTCCTGGAGCTGCTCATGAGGACTTCTTCGAATCGGTCGCGGCAGCGCGGCTTCAATCTTATCGAGGTGATGGCCGCCGTGCTGGTCGTTGCCTTCGGCCTCCTGGGTCTGGCCAAGGTGCAGGCCATGGCCGTCAGCGATGCCGCCACCTCGGGCTCACGCTCCATTGCGGCCATGCAGGTACAGAGCCTGGCGGCGATGATGCATGCCAATCCGGGTTTCTGGCAGACGTCCAGTGCCACCGCAAGCCCCTGTTCCGTGGCTGGCTCCAGTCTCAGCTCCTGTTCAACCCTGAGTGCCTACGCGGGCACCAATTGTTTGCAGCCCACGGCCACCTGTAGCTCCAGTCAGATGGCTGCCTATGATGTGCAGAGCTGGGCCCTGTCCTTGAGCAACCTGCTGCCGCAGTTTACGGCCACCATCACCTGTTCGACAGCCGAGAATAATGCGGCCACCACGAGCGGTGGCACCGAGTACTCCTGTGCGGTGACGATGAACTGGTCTGAAAAATTTGTAGCCTTGAATAAGGCGGTGGCTCAGGCAGGCACAGGCAGCGGTGTGACTGCAAACTATACAACGACGGTGTGGCCATGAGAATCCTGCCCAAAATGGCCGCAACGGGCGGCAGCACCCTGGAGGCAGGCTTTGGCATGCTGGAGCTTTTGGTGTCGATCACCATTGGCACCTTCGTGGTTGCGGGTCTGTTCAGCCTCTTGTACAACCTCACGCTGGCATCCACGTCCCACACCAGTCTGGCCTCGCTGGAAGACAACGAGCGCGTGGCCATGATGGCCATACAGAATGTGGTGCAAAACGCCGGGTATGTGCCGCAGAACTACTACTTCACCACAGCCGCTACACAGCCTCTGGTTGCGTCTGGCCTGCCCATCAGCACCGCGCCGTCGGATGCGCCCGCGCCGGGATTCAACTCGGCCGGGCAGTTCATGTACGGTGTCAGCGGCAGCAGCGCGTCGGACTCGATCTACATCCGCTACATTGCCGGCTCTGCCGCCAACGGTTCAGACGGCGTTACCGATTGTGTCGGCCGCAGTTTCAGCACCGGCTCAGTATATGGCTATCCCTTCTCGGCCAAGTTCAGCGTCGATGGCAGTGGCAACCTGATCTGTACGGCCTATGACAACACCAATGCCGCCACCAACTATTACATCGCCAGCGGGCTTTCTACTTCTGCCAGCGCGCCCGGCCTGCAAATTTCGTATGGTGTTGACTACACCTCCACATCAGGAATGACCGGCTCCGTCACCGAATATATCCCTGCCAGTGCCATGACCAATTACTGGTATGTGAGCTCGACCAGTATTTACAAAAGCTATATACGCTCGGTCAAGTTCACACTGAACTTTGTCAATCCCCTGTACAACAACGTGCACAGTACTTACAACTCGGGGCAGCCGGCAACAGTGCAGTTTTCCTTCGTCGTATTTTTGATCAACAACCCGACTGGCGCGACATGAAAACACTCCTGACAACTGGTCAAGCTGGCCGTCGGCGTCCGCAGGGCGGTTTCATCCTCGTTACCTGCGTGCTGGTGATGCTGGTCATGGCCCTGCTCGCCATTTCCATGTTCCGCAGTATGGGGGTGCAGGAGCGCATTGCCGGCGTTACCCGTGACAAGGCGGTAGCCCTCAATGCCGCCGTGACGGCTGAGGAATATGCCGAGTGGTGGTTGTTGCAGCCGCAGGCTACATCCACGGCCACTACCAACTGCACCAATTCGACAAAGGTAGTTGTGAGCTCTTTTACCTCCCCCATTATTTGTGGGGCGAGCTACCCGCTGTCGAACCCGGCCACCTTGCCTTGGGGGGGCGGTACGACCAACACGGGCAACATCATTACGCCACCCAACTTTACCGTTTCCACGTCGGGCGGGCAGAACAGCGTTTACTATGCGCCGGGTTTTTATATCCAGCTATTGGGCAGTTCAACCTCCGGGCTCGTTTACCAGATTGATGCTTATGGCTATGGCGGCTCGGCCGGGGCGGCGGCTGTGGTGCAGGCGACCTATGTGGTGACCTCTTCCGGCTGTGATACGTCGGGGTTCCGGCGCAAAACATCGGGTGCTACCTGCTAGGCAGGTCGCCTGCAGGAACGCAGGGTATCGATTGAACGATTTTGTATTGGATGGTCTGGTCGCTTGTTGGCGGGTGGGTCATTGCGGGAGTGCAATCATGAGAACGAAAAATTACGGTGCTGCCAAACTGCTGATGGTGTTAGCCACCTGCGCCCTCGCCTTGGGTGCAGCACCGGCCTGGGCCTCCAGCACGACCAATAGCATCAGCGACAACTTTACCGGCGCCAGCTCCAGTTTTACCTGGGCGGAGGCGGTAGACCCCGATGCGTCAACGACAAACTCCCCTGGCGTACCCTGCCTGACGGCCGGCACTCCCAGCACTACGTCATCCACCTCCATTCCTTATTGCACCGATGCAGAAGCGTCGAGCTCAACCAATAAAGGGGGGTATAACGGCACCCTGACGTATTCAACCCCCGACTCGGCGGGCCAGGGTGCCTTGCGTCTTACTGATGCCTCTGGCAATGAAACAGCGGCCATCATTACCGCTACGCCGTTTGCAGCCTCGGGCGGCCTGCAGGCAACCTTTACCTCTTACTCCTACGGTGGCACCAGTTCCCCTGCCGACGGCTTCAGTTTCTTTATTCTGGATGCCGCTCAATACACCGAAGCCGCCCCTGCTTCGGCGGTACCCACGGTGAGCTATGCCGTGTCGAGTATTGGCAGCAATGTGCAAATGGGTAATGCCGGGGGCTCCCTGGGCTATGCCTGCTCCAATAACAAAACCCCCTATGTGGCCGGGGTGATCGGCGGTTACCTGGCCTTGGGCATGGACGAATACGGCAACTTTCCCAATGGCGGCATAGGGGGGGGTAGTGACAACTCCGCCTTGGGCATGTCTACTTCAGGCGTTCTCTCAAACACGGGCTCGGGCACCCAGTCCAATCGCATGGGTCTGCGTGGCCAGGGCAATATGACCTGGAGCTGGCTGAGCTACTATTATCCTGACTGGTATCCGTCGACGGGCTCCTCGGCCTTGAGCTCATCGGGCAACTTTGGTTCAAGTGGATATACCGAGCAACAGAAGGCCGTCTATGATACCTGTGCCAATGGCATGTTGCAGAACTGGTCGAACGGTAGTAGTTCTTTGGGCTCCACCATACCGATGACGGCCTTCCTGAAGTCCACCGGCGTTACGGCCAGCTCGGTCACCTATGCCCAGTTGACGGCGGCATCCCTGACGTTTGCCAACGCCCCCGACTCCACCATTCCCACCGGTGATTATCCCGGGCCTTGGGGCTGGAGCATCCCCAGCAGCTGTTCATCGGTGTCTGCCAGCTGCGGTATTCTCTCCGAGGCCACCGTACCCACGGCGGCGTATACGTTCTCGGGGTCCACGTATTACCCGTCCGGGCTGGATGCCACCCACTGTCAGGGACTGGCCGTAGCGGCAGCCCAGACAAGCAATGCCGTGGTGCAGAACTGGTCTGGCTGCACCAGCAGCAATTACAAGACATATTCGGTCTCCAGCGTAAGCTCTCCCTTTATTCCTGACTATGCCCCCATTTTGTCGTCGGGCACTACGGTGGCCAGCTATCCGTTCAATAGCTCTACTTCGCCGACAAAACTGTCGCAGTCCAGCAC
>Ga0302194_10001658_pt1 | contig 14120 bp, 8 predicted proteins | sample II_Bog_N1_1_FD_200227 | JGI IMG/M metagenome (GOLD analysis project Ga0302194, IMG submission 200227) | Peat permafrost microbial communities from Stordalen Mire near Abisko, Sweden - II_Bog_N1_1 | ecosystem: Environmental > Terrestrial > Soil > Wetlands > Peat | place: Sweden: Abisko, Stordalen...
GATTCAGCAAACAGAATTGCACGAGAAGGCAGAAAATATGGAATCGGCTTGATGCTGGTCACGCAACGACCGACCGAGTTACCGGATACCGCACTGGCGCAGTGTGGAACCTTGATCGCCCTGCGGCTTGCTAATTCGGCGGATCAGACAGCGATTAGGGCAGCGTTACCAGACACCGTCGCGGGCTTGGCGGCAGTTCTCCCATCTTTGCGGACTGGTGAAGCCATAGTGAGCGGCGAGGCAGTAGTTTTACCCGCGCGTGCATTATTGACGAGGCCGCGACCCGAACCACACGCTGAAGATCCTTCGCTGGAACCTTGGAGAGCCGAACCCGCAGTTCCAGATTTGAAAGCGTCGCTAGAACAATGGCGCGGAATTTATGAGGGCGAAAATGTTTGAATGGATTCCCATCACATCTTCAATGATGACCGCCGCGGGCTTTGACCCAGGAGCTGAAACAATTTACGTGCGCTTCACTAATGGTAAAGAGTGGTGGTACTCAGCCTGCCCTCAGCAGGTCTGGGACGAGTTTACTGCTCCTGGGCAGTCGCAAGGCAAATACTTTCATAGCGTTCTCAAGTTCAAACCGAACGGTCAATACAACGCCTGATGGTGCGTGCCATCTAGGGGGCAAGTAGCACTGGAGCAGGATTAGGACAAATGATTGCGTGCGTATGAAACCAACACTGGGCTGGACAATGCTGTCACGCGACGAGATGCGGCAGGCCGAGCGACTGGTGAGCGGCGAGCAGGACACGCGCGACGAGATCGGCTTCCTGCTCATCCACCAGGGATTCGCCGACCGCTTCTTTCCAGGCACCTCCGTGCTGCACACGCGAGTCCGCTACGCGCTTTTCGTGCCATGGCTGTTCCTGCATGCGAAGGATCACAAGCCACGCGGGATCAATGTCGATGCCGCAATCCGGCGCGAATTGATCCAACTTGCCATCCGCCTGAAGAAAGGAGAGCGCTACGGCGTGATCGGCGGCGACAAGCTCGGTGACCTGACGTCTCAGCCGCCGGACCGTGTTTATTGGACAGCCTTGCGACACTGGCGCCTACTTCTGCCGTCGGTCGACTCCCGCTCGGAAGCGCTTCGGCGGCTGGGGGCTTCGAGCAATACCGTTCCGCTCGACGATGACGGCGGCGCCCTCGATGACGATTCGACGGAAGTATTTTGCACCCTGCCGAAACCGCCCGCAGGCTGGGACGATCCGAAGGGGAAGCTGGATTTCAAGTTAATCACGAAAGAGCAGGATTTTCTGCGTCGGAAACTGGGCCAGCTAACGCGCCCTGGAGAAACCGCATTAGCGCTTCTCGCACGCCTCGCCGAGGCCCGCGACTCCTTTCCTGCCGCGGCGCATGGCCTGCCGCGCGGATTGGACGCCCGCGCCGATGCTGCGGACAAGCAGGCGCTCGATATCGCGAGGGATGCCGCTGATCTCGCTGCGATCGGCAGGGCCGTTTACGGCGCTCTTGTTGAACATTTGCGGGCCGAAGACGGCGGTCCGGATGAGAACACGTTTCGCCTGAAGCTGCATTCGCATCTCGACGAGTATGGGAAAGCTGCGGCTCACTGCGATCTGGCGGGGCTGGAGGCGCTTCTACCCTCTATTCCTGACTACGTGCGGGACGTTCTCCAGAAGACGCAGGCCTTCGTTCGCGGCGGAAAGCCGGAAGCTTACTTCACCTTGCGCGATTGCTATCAGCGCTCGGAAGTGATGCGAAAGACAAGCAGCCGCGCCCGCCTGGCGAACACCGTCCGAGCCGCCCAGAGGCGCTCCGAATGGGACCGCAAGCTCAATACCGACCCGCTGCATTATCGTTGGTATATCGTTCGCGACATGCTGAACGACCTGAGTGGCCAGTCATGAGCAACGCGAGCTGGCCGAGATTCTCATTTACGGAAGTCTTGAAGCCGCCCGACGGATGGTACACGGATCATGCCATCCTGAGCACATACTCCGCCGATCTCCTCGTGATCGTGACGTCGCTGCTGGCTCTGGGCGGCTATGACCTCGACGGCGACCGCCGAGGCAGCCCTGTTGAACTCGTCAGGGCCATCGAGGGGCTCCGGGGCCGTGTCCGTATCCTGGCGCAAGAGGGAAGAGTGCCAATCCCTTCCAAGCAGCTCCCCATTCTCAAGCTGCTCGACAGGTTCCTATTGACCATCGTCACCGACGAGACTGAAAGCTCTTTCCATGCGAAAGCAGCGCTTTTGCGTTTTCATAAAATGGACGAGCCGAGCGAAACCCAGTGGCGGATCTGGTTTGGCAGCCGCAATCTGACGCGGGCCATGAATTGGGAGGCCGGACTGGTACTCACCAGCCGGCCGGACGGAAAAGGACAGAAGATCGACGGCCTGGCAAGTGTGGTGGGAGCGTTCGCCGGGCGCGCAAAGCTGGCCCAGCTAACACCGGGAAGCGTGCGTGCTGAGCTGTCGAAATTGACATGGGAGTGTCCTCCCGGATGCGAAGTCAGGCGATTAAGCCTACTGGGGCCTGGGCGAGATCACGGTTTTCCAGAGCCTCCAGCGGATACCGAACGCATGTTTGTCGTCAGCCCCTTCCTGGATGCAGCGACGGTGCGCACCGCAGGCAAATGGGGAGGGCCGAAGACGCGCCGAACGCTCGTTTCCACCGATCTCGAATTTCAACGGCTGTTGCGCGAAGACGGAAGCGTATTTGAGGGCTTCGGCAATCTTTGCAGACAGCCGCTCCCCGATCTTCCTGCGGAAAGCGCTGTCAGTATCGAGGAGGAGAACCGCGCCGCCGTCGAAGTCGCGGAGAGCGAAGAGGTGCCGCCGCAAGGCCTGCACGCGAAGCTGCTGTTTGCCGCGAAAGGCAAACGCCGCCAGCTGTGGGTTGGAAGCGCCAACGCAACCGCACGCGGATGGGAAGGCCGCAACATCGAGATTGTTGCAGAGCTCGCGGTCAACCAGGAAGTTGCCGACGGTATCGACGCATTCGTCGATACCTGCGAGCGCTGCACACCCGTAGTGACGGAATCAAAGGAGGATGAAAACGAGCGGGCATTGGAGAAAGCCCGGAAGGCGCTGAGCGACACATGGCCTCTCCGACAGCTCATCCGCGATGGCGAGCTTCAACTTGTGGCGTCGTCGCCACCGCCGATCTCCGATCCGCAAATATCCGTCGAGGTGGCGATGATGGGCGGCGCATGGAAAACGTGGCCGCCTGATGCAGATCGTGTTTCGCTCGCGAGGGTAAGGGAGTGGGAGAGAACGGATTTCGTACAAGTTCGGGTGAGGCTTCGCGATATGGTCTGCGCCTGGGTGCAGGTCGCGCCAAGCGATCCCCCACCGGACGATGCACGTGATACCGGACTCATCTCCCAATATCTGAATCCGAGCACATTCATGTGGTGGATGCGCAGCATGCTTACGGATGCCATGACGGATGGCGGCGGCGGAGACTGGGGTTCCGACGACGATCCGCCGAAAGGCAAGGCGCCGAAACGTTCCCGTGCGCTTGATGCCGATGCCATGCCGACGGTCGAGGAAATCCTGCGCGCGTGGTCACGGGACGCCGCGGCTTTCAGGAACGCGGACGAGAAGGTCAGGACCTACCTGTCCGAGCTCGAACGACGCGCGGCTGAAATGGACGCTGAGTCGGATGCGAGACTGCTTCGAACGTTCCGCAAAACGTGGGAGACGCTGGCGGGGGAACTGCAATGACCATCCGCAGGATCAGCGAGGCGAAAGGTTTTCAGCTCGCCACGGCTCAAGCCGCCCTGCAAACGCTGAGGTCCGAGGACGGCCCGCGCCGGTTTCTTGTGGCGGACGAAGTGGGACTGGGAAAAACAGTCGTCGCCCGAACGATCCTTGAGGAGCTGATCAAGCGCCGTCGGCGGCCGCTGGTGGTGTTTTACGTATCAAGCAACCTCAACATCGCACACCAGAACCGTGCCAAGCTTCTTGAATTTCTGCCGACGGAAGAGGAGCAAGACGCGGCGTCGGCTGCGGCGGACCGGCTGACACTGGCTGCCAATCCCAGGTACCGCCCCAGCCACGACAAACTGCATCTCTATACGCTAACGCCGGACACTTCTGTTCCAATGTATCGGCGCCGGGGCGGCTTGGGCCGGCTCGAAGAGCGCGCCCTGATACTGCGGCTTCTCAGGGGCCGCTTTCCATCGCTCGATACACCGTGGTTCTCCAAGAAATGCCGGGGCAATCAGGCGGGGGACTACAGCTGGAATTGGGCGCTGCGCCAGCATGAAGACCTGAAGGGCGTTCGTGACCTCCAGGACCGCTTCCTCGAAGCTCTGGCCGAAGACAAACATCTGAACCTGGGGACAGTGGACGCCGCTTCGATACTGCAGGCCGCCGAAGAGAAGCGCCCGGCGCACTTCATGGGCAGCTTGCGCACCGCGCTCGCGATATCGGTCCTTCGCGACGTGAAGCCAGACATCGTCATCTTCGACGAGTTTCAGAAGTTCAGGGAGATGCTGATCGATCCGCCGGGCGCGACGCCGGACCCTGTGACGCTCGTGCTCAGGGGCGGGAGCTCCAACTGTCATGGCGTGCTTCTGCTCTCGGCCACCCCGTATCGTTTGTACTCCACGCGCCAGGAAGAGGCCGCCGGAGCATCGCACCATCAGGATTTCTTCGAGCTGATTCGATTCCTTTTCGGACCGGAGAGCAGGCTGCCGAAGGAGATCGAGCGCGACTTCATCGATTTCGGCGGCATGATGCTTGCGAAGGAGACCCCCAATTTCAAGGTGCTCGGGGATCTTCAGGGCGACATTCAACGGCGCCTTCGGCGCGTGATGAGCCGGACCGAACGTCCAAACAATCCAGAGCAGTCTTTGGAAGAGAAGCTTGAGAACCATCCGCGATCGGAGATCCTACCGGAGGATTTACGGGTTTTCCGAAACTGGGTGACGCGGTTGCAGGACGGACAAAAGGACCAGCGGGGCAAGGTCGATCTCGTCAGCTTTGCTGTGCCGTTCTGGCTCTCGGTTCCATTGCCGGTACAGATGCTTGGCAAGGGGTACGTGGCTTGGCGTCGCGCCGACAAGACGCACAAGCGGCGCGACGAGCCGATACTTCGCAGGACGCAGAGGAATCATCTGGATGCGCCAAAATCATGGCCGCATCCGCAGTTTCGCGCGCTGAACGGTATCGCACCGCCGTCACGGCTGGCGCTCCCGTGGATCGCGCCGTCCTTGCCTTGGTGGGATTTGCAGGGTCCGTGGGCCGCGCCCGGAGCGAACGGGGGCAAAGTGCTGATCTTCACGCGGTTCAAAGCGGTCCCGCCAGCGCTTGCGAGCCTTTTGAGTTTTAACCTCGAAGCGTCGTTTGCGCATCGGTTGCACCGGAATTATCAACGCGCCGGTGAGGCTCAGCCGTTGCAGTTCAAAGAAACCCGGCCGACGCTGCCGGCGTTGTTTTTCGCGTCCCCTACGCTGATCGCATTCACAGATCCCCGGCGTGACCAGTCCGCCTCCCTAGCCGATGTGCGAAACTCCATGCGGCGGCAAGTCGGTCAACTGCTCCGGGAACGGCTGGGAGTCGAAATCAAGAAGAGCGGCGGAAAGAGGCCTCTCTGGAAGCTTCTTCCGGCGCTTGAAGTCGCGCGTGAGCTGAGCATGCCGGAAAGCGGCCTTCCGACATGGCAAGAGCTGCGAGGACATTGGCGGGCCGTGGCGTCAGGACAGGCCGACGCGATCCGCAGTGTTATGGCACAGTGGAGTGAAGCTGCCGAAGCCGGCCTCGGCGCCGTCACACAGAGCGAAGTGGCTGTGCTCGCCGAGTTCGCTCTCTCCGGTCCCGGTGTCGTGCTCGGCAGATGCCTGCACCGCTTCGACCCGGAATGCGTCACGAGTGAGAGATACGGTCAGCTTCTGGATGCCAGCTGGAACGGGCTGCGCTCCTATCTGAACCGCTCGCTTTTTCAGGCCGCGCTCACCCGCCGCGGACAGAGATATACACATGCTATTCCTGAAGCCGTTGTCGCGGGCAATCTGGAATCTGTGCTCGATGAGCATCTGTGGATCGCAAGCAAACTGGGCGCAGACGCCATTACGCGATTTCCACGTGATCTCAAGAAGGTTCTCGGCCTGTACGAAGGCCGCCATCGCGTGCACGAGCCGGGGGCATGGGACGATCCATTCCAGCTCCGCTGTCACGCGGCAATGCCTTTCGCAGATGCAAAGGTTCAGAACTCAGCGGGCGGCGAAGTCCGTCTGAGGACCGACGACATGCGCCGGGCCTTCAATATGCCCTTCTGGCCGCACGTCTTGACGACGACCTCGCTCGGACAAGAGGGACTTGATTTTCATGTCTGGTGCAAGCAGCTCCTGCACTGGGATCTTTGCGCGAGTCCTCTCGACTTGGAGCAGCGCGAGGGCCGCATTCAGCGCTTTGGCGGGCTGTCCGTGCGCTCCGCGCTCGCGGGACTGTTTCGGGATCACGCACTGCGCGAAGCCGGTCCGCGTTCAAGCCCTTGGCTCGTGCTAGCTGATCATGCTGATCAGCACTTCAGTGCCGATTCTTCTGGCCTCAGCCCGTGGTGGTCATGTCCAAATGAGAAGATTGAACGCATTTTCGTCGTGATGCCGCAATCACGGCAGTCAATTAAGTTCGACCAGCTGAGCCGCCTTCGTTGGCTGTACAGGCTAGCTCTCGGCCAACCGCATCAGCAGGACTTTATCGAGACGGTTATGCAAATGACAGACGATGGTCGCCAAGAATACATTCTGTCCTTATCGGCTTGGCCACATTCCGCTGTGGGCGACAGAGGTTTCACTAAGCAGTAATCCAAGCCGCCCGAAAATGAACGACAAAATCGTGACAGATCAAAGGGCTTGATGCTTAACAAGTCGTTTATGTTGTGCATGATAAAGGACGTTATCGCGGATCATTTCTCCGGCAACCCGCAAGCAGGTTGCCGTGTCCCCTATCCGATTAGCCGGTTTTACGTCCAGGTGGACTGGATTTGTAAACAGTTGCCGACTTTTGGATCCTGCCTCAATCAACGCTTCCGCATTCCTCGTTAAGTGACGATGGCAAAGCAATCCCGGAACCTCCCTGTCTGGCGTCAACTACTCTTTCCGGTACTTCTAATTGTCGCCCGTCACCTCCCACATTTTGTGATCTCAAGTTGCCCTGCAATGCCTGTTCCAAAAGGCTGCTCAGAACAATCGTCTTGGCTAGCCCCTTTTGGAACACAGCAATTGCTCTAGAAGTCGGAATGTCTGTCACTTAAGGCTCGCGAATTTGCGAGATGCATCCTGATGAAAATAATAGGACGAAAAAGCGCAAAATCACTGTTCCAAAAGGTAAGGGTTGGGAAACAGGCAGAAATGCTGTTGGAATGTGCCGGCCCTGCCTAGTTAGCCAGCTTCGAACCTCCGGCTCCATGTGGCGGCCATCTCCCAGGGTCTCTCTTCGAACGCGCTTCGAGTGAGACTAAGGCGCAGGGAATCTGCTCAACATTGGACCCAAATTACATTTGGCTAGGCACCCGTCGTGCCTTTCACTGGAGCGTCAGTGTATCCGTTTTGGAGAAATTGAAGAGGGCCGGAACCTGGAACGAAGTGTTCGTTGGGCTGCTTCCAAATCGGCCTGTTGCAGCCTTCGAAGTGGGCGCTTTTGACTGATCTGGAACGAATTTCGGCACTGCATCGGCTGCATAAGCAAGCCACTCCCCGACGGTAATCTTCTTGTCCACTGGTTTCCAATCCGCCTTGCCCTCATCCAGCCCATCGTGCGTCAGAACATACGTCAGCAGGCCCTGCTGCAGATAGTCGTACTCGTGCGCCACCTCGTCGGACTGGCTGGCGGCAAGCACGCGCATGCGCTTGTCGTAAGCCAATTGGCCCAGGCCGCGGCTGCCCAGCGGACCAGGCTTGAAATCACCCGCCTGCACGCTCTCAGCCGAAAAGCAGGCATCCAGAATCAGCGTCATCTCGCCGGCGTCGATGCGCCGCAGCCAGGACGCCAGTTCATCGGCCGAGATCGCACTCTTCAGCAGCGTGCCATCGACTGCCCGGCACGAGCCCTGAATGTCAGACGGCAGAATGTAAAAGTCCCCATCCTCGGCGGAATAGCCATGCCCGGAGAAGCTCATGAAAAACACGTCGTCTGGTGTGGCCTGCGCGGCAATCGACGCAAGCTGCTTGCGGATCGCTTCCTTGCCAGCGGCTTCGGTATCGCCGCCCTCGGCAGACTCCAGCTTCACTGCCTGCACATCGTATCCCTGGGCGTTCAGCCGCTGAGCCAGCGCCGCGCTCATCTTCTCTGCGTCGTTCACCGAATAACTCAGTTCGCACCGGCTGGCCGCATAGTGGTTCACGCCAATCTGCAACAAGAAGGCCTTCGGCTTGGACGCTGGCGCCGTAAAAGGTTTCGGTTCGTAATCCAGAGTTGCCGTCGCACTCTTGATCCTTTCAGAGTTGAACGCATACGCAGTGAACGTCACCTTCTTTGCGCCGGCTTTCAGCAGCACATCATGGAACGTGTATTCGCAATGGTTCAGTGCCCCTTCAATGTATCCTCCCATTACACGTCTCGCCGGCGTTCCAGCCCCGGCACACCCCGCACTCACATCGACATACCCGCTGCCCACCATCTGGCCATCACGGAACAGACGCAGATCCTGTAGGCCGCTCGGCTGGGTCAACGGATTTCCATTCGCATCCTTTTGCAGGGTGCCTTGCACATCCTGTTTCTGCTCGACGTGACTGGCGGCGTGCACGACCACATCCACCCGATCCGGTCCATCTGAAGAAGGCATTACGCTCACCACCATCACATCTGGCTGCACGCGATTCTTGATCTCGGCAATCGACGGAAGCTTGGGCAGCTTGTTTTGTTGGCCTTTCATGATCGTAGCCAACAACCCCGGGGTGTAGTAGTCGCGCATGAAAATCTCAAGGGGAAGTGGGTTCAATGGCGCCGAGTCGACAATCCAGTGCAATGGTGCCCCACCTTCGAGCATGTTCGTGTCAAAACGTCCGCTCGGATCGGTGACAGTCCAGCCCCCCGGAAAAGTGACCAGCATAGCCAGTTCTGTGCCGCTCACTGCATCCCAGATTCGAGCAGTCCCGTCCACGCTTGCGGTCACAACGAATTTGCTGTCGGGCGAGAAGCCCACGCCCTGAACACGCTGCTCGTGACCTGCGAGTGGAAGAGCTTTCTTCGCCGATTGCCTCCAGATCATAGCGGCATCGCTAGCTCCAAGGACGAACTGATCTTCATCCGGCGAGAATGCCACCGATGTAAACGATGCGCCGTCCGTCGCCGGAATTCGGCTCATCAGGCTCCCGCTCTCGAGATTCCACAGCAGGCACTCATCGCTGTCCGTTGAGATGGCGTAGCGAGCATCTGACGAGATTGTGATGGCATTGATCGGGTGGTTGTGGCCTTTGAGTAGGATCGGCTCGGCCCTGCCCACAAGCCATTGATGCAGCACTCCGTCATCCCCGCCTGACAGAACAAAGTCATTTTTCGGAGAGAACGCGACCGCCTTCACCTCCCCTTTCGCCGCCTTCAGTTCGAGCGGCAAATACCTTGGATCTTCGCTCCAGATTCGCGTCACGCCGTCTTTGCCACCGGCAAGGATCTCCTTCGTATTCGCCGCGATCGCCACCGAGTTGACCCACTGCCCGTCTGGTTGCCGGAACGTACGCAGAAGCTCGCCTGTCTCTGTGCTCCATGAGGAGACGGCGCCGTCAGCCCCACCGGTCAGCAGATAGGACCCGTCGCGCGAGATATCGACGGAGCGGATCGGTTTCTGGCCGGCCTGCACGACAAATGCCTGATGTCCCGTGCGAAGATCCCACAGCGCCGCAGTCCCATCCTGGCTTCCTGTTCCCAGGTAGCGGCCATCTGCACTGAACTTTGCGGAAAACACCAGAGCTGCGCCACCGCTCAGCTCCCGAACACGCTCGCCCGTGGCCGCGTCCCAAATGACTGCGGCGCGACCCAATGCAGCGCCTCCAGAACTCAGCAGCAGCTTGCCGTCTGGAGATATCGCCAGAGCAGGCTCGTGGTCCTCCGGTTGTGGGATGGTGAATGCTTGCTTTCCGGTCGATGTCTCCCAGGCCACAATCGAGTCGTTGGTCTGGGCATAGACCCTCGTCCCGTCCTTCGAAAAGACAACCCGATTGACCCTGGACGATGCTGTGAACGTACGAAGAAGTCTCCCCGATGCCGCATCCCATACGCGCGCGGTCTGGTCCGCGCTCCCGGTAACGACCAGTTCGCCATCGCGAGAGAAGGCTATCGCCAGCACCTCGTCGGAATGGCCGGAAAGCGTCTGCGAGACCTCCCCTGTTTTCATCGCCACCAGGGTTGCCGTGTGGTCCTTGCTTGCGGCCCCAATCAGCTGGTTATCCGGTGAGAGTGCAACCGCAGTCACGGCCCTCGCGTGTTCGGGCAGTTCTACTGACTCTGCCGACACTGAGTTCCACACCCGCGTTGCGCCGGACTCTTCTGCCGTGAAGATCAACCTGCCGCCTGAACTCAAGGCGATCGAATTGATGGAGTTCGCGGCGCCCGGCGACGGGGACTTCAGCATCCCCCGCCCTTTGCCAGTACCCATCTCAAACTCCATCACGATGCCGCCGACCTGGGTCCCTGCAAGAATCGCCTCGTTGCCCGGAGAGATGGCGACCGACTTGATCCCGACCGAAAGAACATCGGAGAAGAGGAACTCGCGCAGCTCAGCGCCTGTCGCGACCTCCCAGAGGGCGACGCGGCCATCTTCAGCGCCGGTAACGGCATATTTGCCGTCGGCGGAGAAAGTTACCGCATCCACCAGAAACGCGTGTCCCGTCTGAACTTCGAGGGTGGCTTGTTCGGGTTCCTGCGCCCCCGAGAGCGGTGGCGATCCGCTGATCAGCATCAGCACGGAGGTGGCGAGGCAACGTCTAAGCGATTTCATCCGGAGCACCCTCAACGCTGGATTTTGTATGGCCCGTCGGGCTGGCTGCAAAACGGAGACTCCATCGAATGGTGCCGGTCGGCAGACTGTGCTTTTCTTCTCGGAATCGTACCCGTTCGTTGTGTCCAGCGCAAACCCGGGCCAACTTCCGAATCGCACCCGGCCGCGGTTGCAACGCTTACTGGCGAGCACTTATCGCAGCTGCGTCTGGAACGTGCATCACATAGAACGGCGCTCAGCGAGACCGAATGATTCTTCGACGGTTTGATTCCGATCGCCGCAGCCCGGTCGAACCACGCTCGTCCCGTCACGAGATCTGGCGCGCCCAGCTGGCCGCAATAATTGCAATAAGGTAGTGTGTCGCCGGTTTCGGCGTGCGTAGGGACGGATGCATTCTGCGCCCAGCCCATATGCGCGCAAAGAGCGACGACTGCCCATGTCACTCGCGAGCGGCACGCGATGTCCCACGTCGAGACAGAAGAGTGTATCCACCACCGCCTTTAGTTAGCGTTCTCACATTTCATTTGATCATGCGCGTCTATTTTCGCTTCGTAGGAAAGGGCTCGTTGATAATGATGCTTCGCTGCCTTGGCAAACCATTCGCGAGCTAAATTTTGGTCCGGGGGTCCAAGCTGGCCGCAGAAGTACATAATTCCGATCTCGTTTTCAGCATATGGATCTGGATCTCCGTTCGCAGACAAATCTTTGAATAAGTCGAACGCCCTCTGCGAGTCCTTCGGCACCCCTTCCCCGTGCTCATACAGTGTCGCCAGAAGCTCTCTCGCGGCGAGGTTGCCACGAGCATTTTCATATTCGAGCAGCGGGAGGGCGGAGTCAACTTTGTGCTGGACAACTAGTTTCTGCGCTTTTACAAAGTCGGCATTTGGATCTTCGAGGCCCATTTTGGCAATGCCAAGATCCCATCCGTTCACCCAGAAGAAGTGAACGACGTATCCCGCGATAATTAGAAAAAGGACCATCTTCACAGCCTTCCACATAGCAATGATCCTCGATTCTTGGTTGTGGTCTTTCGTATCTTCCTGCCGTATTCCGGCACTACCTTATTCCACATCGTTCAGGCGCTCAATGAATGGGATTCGAGGGGGGAACCGCAGGCGCAGCAGAGCCCAGAAGCGGGCATCCGCCGGTGTGAAAAATCACCTGTTGCGACGGATCGAAATGAACGTTCCGCAGGTCTCGCTCAAAGTGCTTCGCTGGCAGAGAACCCCCGTAATCGTAGACGTTTCCTGAGCAGGCGAGATCGCCGTCTGCTGCGAACAGCGCGTAGGTTCCCACAGAACCGCCGCTGTAGCGGAGTCTCGTTCCCAGGATGTTCGTCGTACCCGTTACCGAGCCGCCCGACTCGAGCGCCTTCACCATCAGGATGTAGTGGCCGTTCTCCGGCTCGCTCAGCCTGCCGGTTTCGGCGCTGAATCGAAATCCCAGTTTTTGCGCCAGGCCGTCTGCCCGCAGAATGGCGCTTAGGGGATTGGGCGCATTCGCTCTTGTTCCGCCAGGGCCAGTCTCTGCGCCTTGGCCCACAGGTCCGGTAGACGCACCGAGGTTCTTTGATCCATTTTGTCCACCGGAGTTAGCCGATCCACTATTCGTTGCCGATCCACCTGTCGATGTTTTGGCAGGCTGTTCTCCTGAAAATGCCGTCATGTAATCTTCAATCAATTTCGCGCTCAGCGCACTCGCGGCCGTTCCGGCTCCGGGATTGCCAGAGTTCTTGTTGACTGATCCGGCTGATTCGGCTGGTCCGCCCGATGCATTCGACTGACCTGAAATGCTTGAACCGCTGTTGCTGGTCGATCCGCCGTTTGTCGTTTTTGTGGGCTTGTTTCCTCCAATTCCGGCCATATAGTTGTCTATATCTGAAATCGCCTGCTGGATGTCGGCGGGGTCATGATCTTCGTCAGGTTTGAGTTTTGATAGGCAGCCTCTAGCCAGCAACGTCCGCTTTTTGCTCGCGAGGAATGGGGAGACCGTTTCATCTTCCACTGCAAAACTTTCCGGATCAAAAGAGGATGGCAATAGTACGAAAATGTGGAGCGATTTGAGCTGGCGGGCAACATTGTTCACGAAAGCCAGATCCTTAATATTCCCGCTCACTGACGTTGAAGTCTCTTCTGATTCGAGAAGGCCAAACACACTCTGCGCCATCGCCAGCGGCGGGCCTGCCGGCGTCATGCTGAGAAACGTGCTCAACGAAGAGGTTGAAGTCCCAGTACGGGCCGATATTCCAGGATTGGGATTCTTCGGACAACCAAGAGAAGCAGCTTTCCCCTGCAATTCCGCCAGATCTGCCATGCCGGCGCGCCACGCAGCGAAATCCTCCAACTCGGATTTCTCGAACGGAAGCAGCACGATTGTAGTCTCGGGCATGTTCGCGGGAATTGCGCAAGCCGCGCCACCAACCGGGTTGCTGAAGCCCGGTTTGGTTCCGCTGATTACACTTTCAACATCGCAGGCAATGGCTTCGCTATTGGACTCCAGCGCTCTATAAGTAAGCATCTCGGTTTCAATCGAGAAGGCTGAGGCTGAGGCTGGAGCTGAGGAATTCTGCTTTGCAGCGCCGGATGGCGTCTGAGCGGCGCATAGGCACACTGTGAGCAAGGTACAAGCTAGTACCTCTTGGCCGCTGCAAACAAGTGCTTTGGCTAGGCGAAAACCACGCGATTCGTTTGTCATGATGACCTCGAGGGAGGATACTGCATACAATAGCGCTTATAGCCTTCAGCTGCAATCAGAGTTTTTCCCGCAATCTGTCGCAATTCGCAGTCGGCCGCATCAACAGATCAGAATCTCCTTGAATCTGTTTAGCTGCTCGACTAACCTCGCCTAAAGGCAAAGACTGTCACCCACCCAACGGAGAACCTTTATGACTTTCCGAGGTGCAACTCTGCTCGTCGTGATCTCGTGCCTGCTCACGATTCGGTTGTCCTTAGCGCAGGGTCCACAAGCTACGCCATCGAAATTCGCTCTGCTCATCGGAATCGACCATTATGATCATCCCCCAGCGAATATCGCACAGCCGGGACCGGGCGTGCCGCTAGTTGGGCGCGATGCTCCAGATATGACATATAGCGTTCTTAAAGCCCCGCGAAAGGATGTGGAGTCATTCCGCCAGGTTCTAACCACGAAATTTCACTTTCCAGACGACCGTGGGCACATGGAGGAATTACTCGACGAGCAGGCCACGCATGA
>Ga0302194_10001671_pt1 | contig 14071 bp, 13 predicted proteins | sample II_Bog_N1_1_FD_200227 | JGI IMG/M metagenome (GOLD analysis project Ga0302194, IMG submission 200227) | Peat permafrost microbial communities from Stordalen Mire near Abisko, Sweden - II_Bog_N1_1 | ecosystem: Environmental > Terrestrial > Soil > Wetlands > Peat | place: Sweden: Abisko...
GGGAAATGCTCTGTTTTGTCTGGCAATGCTGGTAATAGCTTATTTGCTGCCAAGTCAAGGTTAATTTCAATTAATACAGCGATGTCGATCAGCAAAAAACATATCATTTCAAACAGCTTAAAATTGATTACACCTCTTCTCTACAACGTTGAAGTGTATTATCTAATGAAGTCGGATGAATTAAATCATGACATCAATTGGGTTTTCGCCTTTCTCTCCCTGCTTGCAACCTCAATACATTGCGCTATGCGCTACTACAAATCCATTTTCCTGCTGGCATCCACACAGACTGTAGCTCTAGCTGTCAGTGAATCTACCACAATCAGAAAATGGATATATTTTCCTCGATATATTTGTCAAAAATATTTCTTTATTGCTGTCCTTGCCAAAAATTTGATTGTTTTACTTCTAATGAGCGGATTTATGCTGGCTGGATTATTCGGAAGCATGGACTGTTTCTAATGGTAATTTTTTCGCCCTTTATACCTCCTTAAAATGTTCCTTTTATTTTTTAGTTTGGAGCTCTACCTCTAGGCAGTGGATTTCATAAACTAAACAACAGTTACTCCTCTACAGATAATAAAAGATAAGGTTCCTATTTTCTTGAATTTGCTAAGACTAAACAACAAGCCTGAATGTTGGCCCGTACAATAACAATAACTCAGATCCACAGACAATGCCTGCGTAGCCTTTATATGCACACTCACAAAACGCCTTTCTACTTGTCGACTGAGACCTGGAAATCTCTGATTTATAAAACAGTACATGTGGTCTTATCTAGTACATGGATATTTTTAATCAGTATGCCGAAATAGAATTGTAACGTATTCATAACTTAATCACAAAGACATTCATGCTGCTTAAAGATTATTAGAAGATGATGAATTCCACAAAAACACCATCAGAAGACCTCTTCATCTACTTTCGGAAAATAATGGCGTGTTTCCTAGCTGAAGGTAAGGCCGTTGATATATTAAACCTGCTCGCAGACTGCAACTTCCTCTTTATTATATCTGCTTAAGTTGAACATTAGGCAGCATAGGGGAAGGAGTTCATTCGTGTTTCATAAAAAGTGAGGGATCTGATGAAAGGTCTGCGCACCCAACTCACATAAGGAAGCAAATTATCCATTTTAAGTGGATTCACTCGCAGCTAAATGATGATCAACTGCCTCCGATTGTCCTCGTGGGTGTTCGAGATGGAGAATGAATCGACCTGATTTAATAATTACTAATGATAACATCAGATATAAGTTATAATTAAAATGTGGAACATGATCAGTGGAAATCGGTTAATCGACCGCAAACGCAAATAGGAGGCGCAACGCAAGCACATCATCGCCCTGCATTCCATCAAGTCGCAGATCAACAACTCCAGTCCCAAGTAGTACGGCTTTCTTTACACACGACCAAAGGCTCGTCAGCTTAGATTTTGTAGTTCTTCTATTATTAAGAGCGATAGATGAGTATAAAGGCCAGCAACGATATTCTTTTGGATCGAATGATGAGGAGTTCGAGCGATATGAACTCCAGGCATGAGGACCTGGGCATGAAAACTCTTAACACCATATACCGCACCAAAGTTGAAAAGCAAATCGACGAGGGCAATCAGGTATCACTAATTCATATTTAGAAACTTGTCAGAAGACTGCAAGGAGCGCGGTCGGCCTACTGTAAAGTGAGGGAGTCAGGAAAGGAGTACATAAAATACAAGTCCAATATGGCAAACTCTCGCATGGATCCCTTCTATGACTTGGATTATCAAGCGTCAGCAGCAGTTGCCCCCCGCAAGCATGAACGGCCTTTCTCAGCCAAACATTGATAACTTTTTTTATTTAAAGTAGTTTAACTTTGCCAGTTGCTTTAAGATAAGATTTACAGATCGCCATAGATTGGGCATTATTCATTGAGAAAATAATGTGAAACTGAGAAGTGAGAGGGTAAATAAATTTTATTGGATATTTATGTCGGCGAAAAAGGATTGATTTCAACAGATTTTATTTAAATTCACATGTTGTAAGGAAGTCAGCTTGTTGATGGAAAGACCGGAGAACTGATCGGTGGAACCTACACTGGATATGCCACATCCGGCTATGTACCCGCTACCACCTATCAACAATACAATTCAGGACAATCCAACTATACAACTGGCAATGGACAGAACATCTACTACGGGGGAAATACAGGTTACACAGGGCAAATAATTCCCGGATCAAATGTTATTACAGGAGGAAACAGTTATGCAGTTGGAGGATCAGTTGTTCCAGGATCAACGACCGTCATCACTGGAGGACAGGTGGTTGGAACCACAGTCAACACTGGCAAGGAGGTCATCAAGGGAGAAAGCAGGATTGAATACGTTCCTTTTGAAAAGAAGATTGTGGAATACAAGGATTCGTCCAAGGTGGAACGTATTCCCAAAAAAGTCAAGAAGATAGAATACAAAGAAGAGCGCAAGATCGAAACCATTCCAAAGGAGGTCACAGTTACTGACTACTACGCAGTTGAGTACCTCAGACAATACATTCCTCAGTATGTCCCTGAAAAGAGAGTTTAATACGTTCAGGTGCCCAAAAAACAGATCAGATACGAATACATCCCTGTTGAGAGGTACCAATAAAATTATTCAGACAAATTGTCCATTATCCAGAACAACCTCTTGAAGTAGAAAGAGTGGGAGGCTACCAAACACAACAGATTGGAGCTACCTATGTCCAAGGAGGACAGCAATATGTTTCCGGAGTTACTGGAGGACAGACATATACTACTACCACTGTAGCCCAGCCCTCAGTGGAGAAAGTAGCCTACTCAACCAATACTGCTATCAGTGGAAACAACATTGCCTATACCACTGGGCCACAGTATACAACCACCTATGAGACAGTTCCAGTTGGGGAGAAGGTGACTTATTCTTCCAATCCTGGCAACGTTGTCTACACAACAAATCCACAATACACAACCTATGAGACACCTCAATACACCTACGAAACCGTGCCAGCAGGTTCCAACTATGTTGTCAGCGAGTCAGTACCCCAGTACGGCGAGAACGTGAGCTACGGCTACCCCACAAGCGGCAATTATGAATATAATTACACTAACGGAGACGGCTACCAAAAATGATTACGACAATATTGACATTTAAAAGATTATACTATTAGTTTCATTTACACAAAAGATCATCAATGCCAGTGCAGAAGCAAAATACTCAAGGAAGCATTAATAGATGAGAGTCAAACAACGTTTTTAGAGAGTTTCCACTTCCAACATCAGCGTGCAAGGTGATATAGGCCGCACGAAACATCGATTGCAGATCACTGGCTTTCACATGTTTGCCAACGTTGTTATTGGCATTTAGAGGATCTAAAATTTGCAATACCATGCTCTCTTTCTCGAGTTGGTCATTTGGATCTGATTTAGCCTCATAGTGATAGTCATAGTAGAAGCCGAAGTAGTACAGAAAGTCCAGCAGCAGTTTTGCAGGATTAGGCTCATTCCACTTCGCAATGCAAGATAGAAGCATTATAATCAGAGCGTATGTACGGATGCCTCCACTCTTTGGTTAGTTTAGCCTGTAGTAACAGGACAATTGTTTTAATATGTAGAACATTGGTCGCAAGAGAGGGTAGTTTTATTGCTGCTCCATTATAAAACGAGTGATAGCTCTTCCGTTATGGGCTCTGTCAAGTAAAGTCAAGTGAATATTCCTTGTTTTTGTTCCCTCTCCAATCTATACTCCGATCGAAGGCATTCTCACGTTTCGTGTTAGATTCACTTATTTACAAATGTTTGCTTTCTTCAAGGAGTCGAATATCTTTTCCAGCAGATCTTTTGGAGCGGAAAAATTGAAGTCATAAGGAAAGTCTCTGCGAATGATCAATAAATTAACATTTGAGGACTCAATCCATAGGCTGGTAGCGAAGGAGCCATACAGTTCGACAACTAGACCATCCACAGCGAGAATTTTATCGATTTTTTGAATCCAAGAATCGATTTCTTTCCTAGCTTAATTATAGTTTGCTAGGCATTGCTATTGAAAGGCAGCAATTTCCTTTGACAGCGAAGGAAATACTTCTACCTCGGTTAGAAAGGCAGTCTTAGTATATTAGTTATCATCGCCCTCGTATTTGGCAAAAATCCCTTAGGCATCCAACAGCAGGAATTTAATTTGATCATCAGAGTTTAGTTCCATCAAGCACTATACTTTGGTCTACGCCATTACCATTTGTTGGATGGCAGTTTGCTCTACTTTTTGATACTCAGCCAAGGCTCGCTCTGCGTAATCATACACCGTCTTCTGCTGCTTATTTTTTTTAGTGCTGTCACCACCATGCAGAAGAAGAAGTCGAATTATTTACGAGATAGCTTTGGTAACTTTTAGCTTGAGTTGTTTCACTGCGTCATGCAAGGCCGTGTTGCCAGTATCGGGCACTTGCCAATTAGGATCTGCTCCTAGTTCAAGCAGATACTTCACAATTTCAACTTTGCATTTCCGAATTGCTGCGATTAGTAAAGTTTGATTTCCGGCCTCCTTATTGATCTGCATCTACTTATTGTTACTAGGGCAGGTTCTCGCTCTAATAGTCTTCGCAAAATGGCATCACCATCTTCTCTGCTTTTGTTGTCTATGGCGTAAAAGCCTGCAGTGAGTTGTCTTATATCTGAGTGCAGCAAGTTGATATCCTTGTGGAGAAGGAGGGCATTAACCATTTAAAGGTTACCTTTCTCGCATGCAATCATAAGATTGCTGACATGATCTTGATAAGGCCAACTCTACCTTTGGAATCATAGAAATTGACATTGGCTCCTTTACTAAGTTGCAATTGATGTACCTGACGAGCGCCCGACAGAAGTTGGAAAAATCAGGTATCCTGCCCTCCACAGCCTTACGCAGCAGCAAGTCTAAATCCCCGTTCTGAAGTTGCTGTTGGCCAAGTTCAGCGATAAAGTTGTAAAAGGCGGGTCGAGGTTCCTGTAGTATGAGTCTAAGTTTGATGAAATTACTCATGATATTGGACTATAAATAGCACCATAGTTAATATCCATATCCAATTATCATAGCTTTATCAATAGTGAATGGATTATTTGATAAGCAACTGGAATAACTTTAGACAGCGAGCTTTTAGGATAATCAGAAGTATAGTAAACTATAGGAGTCATCATAATCACAGCGGAAAAGGGCTTTCCCTCACATCGTCGAAGTAGGGGTGACTCATGCATTCCTGGGCGGTAGGACGCTTATCCTCAGTTATAGCAAACTTACATGGTCGTACTGCATCATTTTGCAAAGGATGTCTAGTGCGTCTGGAGTTGCCAAGTGGCGGTTAGTTTCAGTCACAAAGGCAGTCAACTTTTGAGCCTTGTGATCGCCAAGAATTCTCTACAGAGCAACATCCATTTGAATATTATACTTATTAACGTAAGCATAAAGTTCCTCTGTGCCTAACACCTTTGTGATTTGTTCGAGTTGATCGTAGTTGTCGCTGCCTTTGAAAAAGGGTTCTTTTCCAAATATCATGCCTGCCATCATAACTCCAAGCGACCATATATCAAGTGAGTAATGATAATACTAATAGCCAACGAGTAGTTCTGGCCCTTTGAAGTATCTTGAGCTTACTCTGACGTTGTAGTCCTTATCGGGCAGATAAAACTCTCCTAACCCCCAATCGATGATTCTAAGCTGAGTTAACTCTACTATACCTTCTTTTGATCATGGTCAATCATGACGTTCTGCGGTTTTATATCACGATGCATGATTCCCATCGAATGAGCGTAGTGTAGACCCCTTAGTACCTGATAGATGTAGAGTTTGCAGTCTTTGGGTGTGAGGATCTAAAGGAGCTTGCGATAGTCGGTTTGATTCACATATTCGAAGATTAAACAGTAGACTTCGCCCTCTCTAACGATGTCAAGAAGCTTAACCGCGTTGTGCTTGCCTCCCAGCGCCATGAGTATCTTGATTTCCCTGTTAATTTTCTTAAACTTTACTAGTTAAAGTGACAGATACTGGGTTTGAGCATTTTGACAACGCATTTTTCCGAGTTGTTGAGATTCATGGAGAGGAACACTTATGAGTACTTGCCCCTCCCTATTTTGCGTTCGCAGACGTAGTTACTTCCCTACCTGTGTGAGTGAATGCTTACTTGGGGACGACGTTCATATTGTTGTCGTAGTCAAAGTAGCCTGATCCCCGCTTTAAAGATTCCTCAGCGAAAGCTCTCGGCAGTTTAACCACAACTTTTTAGTTCTCCATAGTTCAAAATATAAATTAAAATGCCAAGAGAATTATTTAACGCCCCATATGATGGCAGTGTCATAGCTTACGTTAAATGATAGATGAATCATTCTTCTATTGTCAATCATGACCGCGAGGGAGCCATCATACAAATTCACTATTGACAGTAAATAAATTAAAACTGCCTTATTGGCTTAACTGATTTCTGTTTGTGATCACAAGTCATAGAAGTGCATTATAATCAATGCAATTTTTTACGAAATATAAAGACTTGTTTGAAATTCCGGAGGTAAGCGCAGAGTTAATATAGGGCCTGTCTATGCCAGCTTCTCGACTTCGACTCGATAACTCGCTCTTCATCGATAAACCATACATCAACACCTACACCCAATAGTATACGCTAAATTCAAAACTACGCTAGCTGAAGAAAGACTATAACTCCTTCTAGAATTAAATCAATGCGTTTGGAGCCACCACAATTACTCCAAAAAGATCCATCTCGAGAAAGGACAAATCTTCCGAGCAAAGATCATTACCTAGACCTGAAAAGTATAACTAAAATCGATAAGACAATAAAAAGCAGGGGTGGGCGAAGGAGAAGCAGGAGGTGTTGAACGACAAAATGAAACGATAATAATGGCTGAAGGATGAGCAGAATAACATTTTAAAACATTCCGAAATAGACCACATTTTCAATAATAAGTTGAACAATATTTATGAACTCGACGACATTCAAAATCAGAGTCTCCCAAAACTGGGCAAACTCAGTGAAAGCTTTACTTTCCCAGCTCGCAAACCTAAACAGAATAATTTTACAATTAGACAGCGCAGTAAGCCCAATATTTAGGGAAGCAAAGAAATCAATAGATAAAGCAGAGTGGGCCAATCGAGCATGGCAAATTAAACAGCTGTTCAACGGCGCCAAAAGGCAATGAGCACGCTGTAATTCCGTAGAAAACGGTTATAACAGCTGCTTCGTACGCTTTGGTGATTGATATAAGTTTTAACTAATTAATGGCCTTCTATCTTTAAGATAAGGATTCAAGCAGCTGTAGCTTTGCATTCTAAATATAATTAGTAATGAACTTAATAAAAGGGGACAGTCTCCTCTCCAATATTTCCAACATTTCAGTGCTGATTAAGCCAGGAGAAGACTCCATTTTCAATATGTCAATGCTCAACAACAGTTATGCGGGAGATCAAAGCGAAAGGTTATGCTAAGTCAAACTCGATGACATCTTCCCGCCTTCTCATCACCACAGGGATAGTACTAGTATTTTCGACCGTATCATAAAGAAGGAGGATAAAGACAGTTCGCTGATGCATTCATACAACACTCCCATACTACCCCATGTTACCTATAATCACTTCAATTAAAAATCATGGATGATCACCCAACAGAAGGGCGTCTCGGAGGATGAAAACAGCAATGAGGAGCAAAAGGAAATAGACGATATTCAATAGGAAGAGAGTGAAAAAAAAGGTAAAAATTAGACAAAGAACATCCCTAAAAATTACGGGAAAGCAATAATAAGCTTTATATAAAAGTACCATAGTTTGGTGGGTTAAATTTGTAGGCATACTAACGTGCCATTCGACAATTTCTTGTAGTAACTTGTGCAATTCAAGAAGACAATCAACACAATAGCTGACCTGCGTCGATTGTGGATAGACTACAAGTACGCACGCTGCATGCGAATCATCAGCAATCTTTTTCTTCGCAAGTATTCCCTCAACTACATCTTTAACTCTCGCATCTGCAATTTCAAAAGCCATATCAAGTACAGACATCGAATGTGCGAAGCCATCCGCAACCCAAAAGCTTTTAGGCATATCAAGGACTACTGACAAACATATCCTATTTTATTCATTATAACCTAGATTTATCCATACCATACAGATCACATATAGAGAGAGGTGTCCAATTCCTTTGGTAGTTCCGCAATTTTAACTTTAAATCCATTTTGAACGTCCATCAGGACCGCCTTGTCGCTACCGCCCTCTTCCCCATTATTTTACTCTTAGTCTGCGCGAATGAAGTTAATGGCTAGACCTTTGGTTCCAAAACGTCCAGCGCGGCCAACTCTGTGTAGATAGGTGTCTCTCTCTGTGGGAAAATCTAAATAATGTTTGCATAACCATAATTGATGACAAGATTAACCCTCTCAATATCGATTCCTCTGCCGAATAGATCGGTGGCCACGAGCAAACGGGATCCGTTCGCCTTAAAGAGATCGTAGTTTTTAATTCTCTCCTCCTGTTTGAGTTGAGAGTGAATGCAAATTGGATTAAAGAGCTTTTGTCTGAGAAGTTCAGTGAGTTTCTTGGCTCTATCAACGCGGTTTACGAAGATAATCATCTGATTGAAAGCGAGGGTATCCAACAAGTGAGTAAGTTTTTAGAATTTCTTATTCTGCGTGAAAATAGAAGTACTTCGTTGATATAGACGAAGAACTGTGCGAGTCCATGAAGAATGAGTTTGCCCTCATCAATGAATATCTCGCTCTCCTTCTGCAGGAATTTCTTGCAATCCTTCTTCATTTCCTCGGGCATGGTAGCGCTGAACATCATCACTTGCTTATGATGTGGTGTCTTCACAAAGATGTCTTGAATATCTGCGCGCATCTTGGCATTGCCCAATACCTTATCACATTCGTCAATCACGAAGAATTTGCACTACTTTATGCATAAAATTACCTTGTCAAATTGGATCAGTTTGTGTTTGGCCAGATCGTACAAACGACCAGGGGTTGAAATTATTATGTGCGGAGTCTTTGAAGGGTCTTTTAATTCGGTCTCGTTATCTTACAAGGGGATTCCGCCAAAGTAGCATCCATACCTCAGTTCTGGTTTCTTAAAGTATCGGCCTATATGAGAGTGAGAGGTACCCAATCTTTTGAAATCCTTATAGATTTGATGTGCCAGTTCACGGGTGTGGCATGTGATAATAGCTTGATGAGGCTCATAGTTATCACCTTCTCCTGGAACAATTTGATTTAAGATTGAGATCACAAAAACTGCAGTTTTACCCATCCCTGACTTTGCTTGGCACAGAATGTCGTGCCCTTGGAGAGCAAGAGGAATACCCTAGATCTGGACCTCACTTGGATGCTAAAATCCACACTCGCGAATGGCTCTCTTGAGCTCATCTTTAAGGAAGAGTTAATTCCAGCCGGTAAGGTTGGCTCCTTGGTCTTTCTTAGGTTGGTTTTCCTTAGGCTTCTCTTCATCAGAGCTCTCATACTCAGGCATAATGTCAGCCATGATTCCCTCCTTTAAATACAATTATAGCATAATTCAACTCTGTATATGTCTCAAATCTTAGTTTAAATTCTCATATTTCCAACACAATATTTGCACTTGTTTATTCGATTATGGAGGTTATCCGTAAAGATACAGATATTTCTATAGCTTGCAGCTTTGTTTAATTTTCATTAATTGAATGAACTTAGAGGAAAAGCTACGAGAGTAGACCTATCAGTTGAAGAATTAAATTACTGACCTAAAAAATGCATTCGATCTCAACAGGACCATTCTGCTGCTTCTATCGAAGGAAAACTACTGTAGCGACCCTTAGCATGGTCCCCTCCTGCAAATAATAACTCGTCTCACTGAAGTCAACAATCAGATTATGCTAAGCAGTATGGACCTCATCCAGTAGAGAAACTCCCTCAAGCAGGAAGTACTTTCCTCTGAAACAGATTTATAAACTAAGTGATCAACTCAATCAAGTTCACTAAAAGCTCACAGCTGAACTATAGGGCAAAAAAATGGTTACGGATGCAAGTGAGTATAAGATGATGATGCAAGAGTAATTTAGCAATCTTAATCGTTAACTGATGGCTGCCAATGAATAAAGAATAATCCAAGAGCAGGAGGTCGATTATTGGAAGCACAAAAGTTAAGTACCTATTTGCATTGACTCAGAATATATAACAATGGTTCAGTGAACAGGGGAAGTAACTACCTCATTTCGAGCAATAAAAACCTTACTTAGGCAAGAAAAAGTATGAATCAAATCATGGTTTTAAATATTAGATAATGAATCAGCAGCTGAAGCTCTAGAATAAAAAATTGAGGCTGTATATTTAGGAATTGTAAACCAAACTTGTCCTTTTTATTAAAAGCTATAATTTGGACGAGAATCTACATTAAAAACAGCAGGAGTACCCCTTTTTCAAGAGTAAGATGAACTAGATTGAAATGTTTAAGCATGCTCTCAATGACTTGAGGATCAGGAAGGGGTCATCCAAACTATTTGAGGGAGAAATACAGTTTATTCACCACAAAACGCAGTAGAATGAGCTGTTAAGTCAGAGAAGTAGAAGCTACACTTGGCCACGACACAAAATCTTTAAACTAGACATCACCATGCGAGAGAGTGATTAGATTGACATTTAAATGTCTCACTTTTAATCAATTGTTTCGGAAGGGAAATTAGAGGAAGAAAGACGAATGTTGTAAAGCTCATGTGATCCTTTTCTAGTAATTTAATGAATATTTGATCTAATAAATTCATCTATATTTTTTCGTGATTTTATGCTACTCACATTAATTAACCGAAATTGGATGCCTCAAATAATCCATCAGAAAAAGGAAGAAAATTAAAATATCAAATAAAAGTATGTAAGGGATGCAAAAATAATCAAAAGATGGTGTTGCAAGCAAAATCAATTTTAAGATCAAGAATCAATTGATAAATTTTGGCCATGGAATCGACGTGAAGTCAAAAATACTGTTGCATGTTCAAGCCAGAAAGCGGAATGATATCGAATGCGTATGGTTAGTGTCGTAGTACGAGTGGCATGCCTTAACGGCTGACTTGCAGTAAATGATATTAATAATTTGTCAGAAGTGTTCAACTTATAACGTGATAATTTTAATAAATATCAGATGATGCTAAATGTTTTAGAAAGACAAAATGGTTGCGGAAATCAGGAAGCTGGCAGAGTCAAATATTTGCATCTCAACTCGTAAAATGCAAAACTGTTGCAAAGAATCAGGTAACTTTAAGGACAAATTATTTCATTAAAAAAGGTGAATGAACTGTTACAGAACTGCTCTAAATACCCTCTCGATCCTGTGGTGAGTGAACTCAAGCAGCAGATTAGAAATTTGGAGGAATCAGTGGCACGACTAATGAAAACCAATGATCAACTTGAGTGTAATGCTTTGATGAAAACACAACTCATCTGCTAAAATTAGAACGAGTTCAAATAAATTTTGAACAATTACGAGGAGAAGATTCTGGAACTCAGAATTAAATGTCAAACCAGCGAGTTGCTGCTGAGTCAGATGCATGAACATCCGCTCGGTGAGAAAGAACAAGAGTACGGCACATCAACGCAGCTGAATCTCATGTGCTTCAATTAAATTAATGAACTGCGCATGATGCTCAATCGCTTTAATCTTTAGAATGCTGAGCTGAAGTGCGTTATTTCCAAGAAGGAGTAAGAGAACAGTAAAATAAAAGATCAGCTAAATCAGTGTGAGCTGGCCATAAAGAGCGGAGATGATTGGCACACCTACAAACAATCTTTGTGTGACTCTACCAAAATGAAGAACTCCATGGTCAACAATGATCTCCTGCTGAATGAACAGCTCACCCGTCACAGTCAAAAGAGCAAAATAGCTGCAGCCATTCTGAAAACATCAGGCAATCCCGCCATGGAGATGAATAAACTCAAAGCCTTGGTTATTAAATATTCACAAGAAAACATCAACCTGAAGGAAGAAATCAAGAAACTGCAAAGAAGTTTGGGCTTGAAGAATTCTTAGCAGAAACAATTGAAGGAAGCCTGTAGAAAGCTGGAGCAAACCATAAAAAACAATAAAGTTTAAATGGAGTTTTATAGGAATAACTTTAAAGAACTTACTAAAGTCACCAAGGAAAGGAAAATACAGTACTATGATCAGTTCTATGAAGCATAACTACCAAGTTTGCGCCGCAAGCAACAGGATGAAAGAGAAAGCATCATCCATTATTGGAAGGAATGGGCTCAAATGCATGGCACCTTTGCAGAAAAGTTAACTTTAAAGTCAAAGACTAGCCATAATCATAGACACAGAAATAGAAGTTGCCCATCCAAAATGCTGTAAACTCCTGACGATCAAAATAAGAGTAAAATTTGTACGGACAAATTTGAGTAGGAATCCATCCTTGGCTTTATTGATGAAATTCACGATATTGGTTCATAGACAAATCCTGAGTTTGAGCATTAGCTAAAAGAATCTGACTAATGCGAGCTGAACAGTCTTCAAGATGCTTTTTCAATGATCGTAAAGCCGACGGAACCTGCCCTGATGGGTCAGTTTAGCATAAGGCAATCTCACCAGTTCGTCGAGCTCGATATCGATTTAGATGATTGATTCTTTAGAATCATTATTATAATAAATGATGATAAATAAAAAGTTAATTTGATTCTTGAGATTGAACTGATAATTCTATTACTCGGTTGATATCCAATAATTCTTTATATATAGTATTAAATTATCATTCCAAATGATAAATATCATCTTTTGGCTTCTAAATTTCAAGTAGATTACTCTTGGAAGACGACCCCCTTGACAATATTTCATCTATCCACGACAGGTACGCTGGCAATGAAGTTTTATAGATATTCTTTTGCGAGTTTTTAATGTTAGTTAGAATGGCCTCCAACTGTTTTTCAGGGATGAGTCTCTTTTTATTGAGCTGAATCAGCTTTTACTGGCGATCTGCATGATTGAACTGATACATTTCTTGGCCTTAGCATAGGCAGCAGCCTTCAAGGTTACAATCTCATTTTAAAGCTCTTGGATTTGGCCACTGATGTTTTTAGAAATCAGATTCATCTCATTATGAATGTTTTGAATGATGCTCGTCGTTCTAGCGTCAATCTTAGATATTCTCTTCTATATTTATGATTCTCAATAAGGCAATCCATACGCTTGGTTTTTAGCTTTTGCTCTTCTTTTTTAATAGAAAGCTTTGTCCTTTCGACCTCTCGTTTTTCAAAAGTCGCTGCAATTGCGTCTGGAACTGTGGGTTTAGTGACTCGAACTGCGATGACTGCATATATTTGATTTTACTTTCAATGCCAGGCGCCCATTCATCACATCCTTTCTGTAGCGATCCCTTTAAACTTTAATCTAATTCGTTAAACTTGTCGATAAGAACTTCCTGTAAGGTGTGACTGCTGCAGAATTGGTTTATTTAATGGCTGCATAACTGAAATGATACTGGATTTTACTGAAGATCCAAGTTTGATCGTAGGTAATTGTATAGTTCTTGATCGTTTGATGAGCTAACTCCTTTCTCAGGCGGTTCACCACCTCTATCTTCTGGAAATTTAAAATCACACCACTGCTTGTTCCACACTAATTGAGTTGAGGGGTACTGGTATCTTTGTGACTTAATCAGTTTGCAATGTCACCTGCACTTAGTTGTAAGTTGTCAGAAAAGGGATCATGAAATGCAAACCAGGTTAAGTCCACTTATCGAGTAATGCTCCACCTCTTTTGTAGACTCCAATGTTTCCGTATTCAATAATGTGGAAGGCTCCCGAATAGTAAAGAACTACAAGTAGACCTCCTAATATCTTTACAATATCCGATATCCCTGCCATTTGAATATTATATAAACAGAGTATATTTAACGACTCTAATAGATAAATATTTTCAAATCAGTATCTAAATTCTTCATCACTTCGATCATCAAAATAATTGACAATGACCTCGAGCTGTTACTTTTGAACATTTATGATATTCCTTCAGACTTTTAGGTATAATAAAAATGAGGAAATTTCAGTTTAGAGGCGTTTACTTTTTAACGAAGCAATATATCTTAGGCTCACCTTTC